>Ga0233444_10003610_pt1 | contig 15233 bp, 17 predicted proteins | sample SI_124_October20_6_FD_182792 | JGI IMG/M metagenome (GOLD analysis project Ga0233444, IMG submission 182792) | Seawater microbial communities from Saanich Inlet, British Columbia, Canada - SI_124_October2016_10_MG | ecosystem: Environmental > Aquatic > Marine > Inlet | place: Canada: British...
TAGGGATGACCATCTTTGGTCGGTATGACTCGTGGCACCGGCACATCTGGCGAAGTCTTGGTGATATGTGCAAGCGCCGCAATCTGCATCTCGACATGCGATAATGGACAATCATGTGCCGTGATTTTGGCAACAGCAACAAGCTTGTCCTGATCGAAAACACCTATATTGGTATCATATTCCCCATTTAAGCGCAGCAATTTGCCTGTCACATCGAACTGCGACGCAAATATTTGTTTCCAATGCGCCATATCCAGCGGTGATAATGTTGGGGTTTCGGCAGACATTACGGGCTCACTCACTTTACTAAAAGACATATGCTGACAGGTTTTTTGACAGTCGAACACATACATCATACAACAAGATCATCAACCTGCCGATCATTACGCCCAATTTACAGTGGAAATGTGTTATGCGCCATTATTTCATCACCGGAGTCAGTTCAGGCATAGGTGCCGCCTTGGTGTCGGCCTTGAGTCCAGATGCGAACATCACGGGCGTTGCACGGCGTCAGGATCGGCTTGATGCCCTATCAAAAAAACATGCCCATTTTCATCCTATCGCCGCAGATGTAACTGATGCCAAAGCAATGCGAACTGCTGTCAAGGAAGCCATAAAAACTTTTGGACCCATTGACGTAGCTATCCTTAATGCTGGTATTTATACACCGCAAGATGGCAGCAAAATTGATCCGGCAGTTTACCACCAGCACATGAATGTTAATTATATGGGCGTTGTTAATACATTAGCACCAATCGTTACCAATATGATTACACAAAAACAAGGACATATAGCCATTACATCATCTGTTGCTGGATGGCGAGGCTTACCTAAATCAGCAGCCTATGGCCCCACCAAAGCTGCCCTCATTTCGCTGGCAGAATCACTTTATTTTGATCTCACTCCCCGCGGGATAAAGCTACAGGTCATTTGCCCCGGCTTTGTCGAAAGTGAAGCCACCGCAGTAAATGATTTTAAGATGCCTGATTTACTTTCAAGTGATCAGGCTGCCGCGCATATTCTTAGTGGGCTAAAACATGATAATTTTATTGTCGATTTTCCAAAATCATTTACCCGCAAAATGAAGTTTTTGAAATATCTGCCAGATCGGCTGTTTTTCAAATTTGTCGCGCGGCAAACCGGACATAATTAGCCATGAACGCTAATCAACAAACGGACATTATCAAAGCCTATGTCGCCGCCTTCACCACTTTGCGCGCCAATAATATTGATACGCTTTTGAAAATGATTGATGATAATGTGCGCTTTAGCGATCCATTTAATGATGTATATGGGAAGGTCGGTTTTCAGGCTATTTTTGATCATATGTTCAAAACCTGTGATAATCCGCGCTTTGTCGTGACAGACATTGCGCATTCAGATCAGGTGGCATATCTGCGTTGGGATATGACCGCCACCTTAAAAAACTGGCCTAAATCTGGGCTTTTTCTGTCAGGTATGAGTGAAATACATATTGGTGACAATGGATTGATAAGCGCACATATCGATCATTGGGACAGCGCGAGTCAGCTACTGGCAAAGCTACCTATCATTAATGTTTTGATCCATCCGATTCTTCGTCGCTTCAGGATACCGGTCTAAAGCTAATCAAAACTTCACCAAGTAAAAAACCCCATTTCAATACTTTTGCACGATTGACCAGAATGGCGCCATCCTGCAATGCCATCACATCGTCGAACGTGACCGTCACCTTACGGCCAAACATCGGCAGATTGAATTTATAACGCCAGCTCAAAACGTTATTGGTCAAAACGCCTTTTGCGTGACCAACAACATCAGCACATTCACCACGATAAACACCGCCTTCAAGCGCTGTTACTGTCCATTGACGGGTTTCAAGCTCGCCATCATCATAAACAAAATATTCATCAAGAATAAATCCATCATCGGTACGACGCCCGTCAATCGTAACGCGAAACTGACGCTGAACAGTACCAAATCGGTCAATAAAAAGACCAAAAGCGGTTAATTGACCGTCAAAATACTGCTCAGGCAGAAATGATGGAATGTCAATTTTTGCACCTGATGGCACATCATCTTTTATGTTTGTCTTAGCCATTAGCGATGCATCACCAACATCTGCTTCACATCAATCATGCCAGCGCGGAACCCACCCTCGCAATATGACAGATAAAGTTCCCACATACGTTTAAAACGCTCGTCAAACTTATCCTCAGCCATAGTTGGCCATGCAACATTAAAGCGGTCACGCCATTCCGCCAAAGTCCTTGCGTAATGCTGGGCATAGCCATTTTCTTCAACCAGTTGCAAACCCGCGTCATTCAGAGGCTTATCAAGCATAGGCAGAGATGGCAGCATACCGCCCGGGAAAATATAACGCTGAATGAAGTCAGGTTGGCTTTTATAGGCATGAAAAGATTTATGATCTATTGTGATTGATTGGATCGCCGCACGCCCCCCCTTTTTCAACAATTTAGAGATAGCGTCAAAATAGGTTGGCCAATAGGCTTCACCAACGGCTTCAAACATTTCAATAGACACAATCTTGTCAAATTTACCCGTGAGGTCGCGATAATCGACAAGTTGCAGATCAGCTTTACCAGCCAGCCCTGCCGCATGAATGCTTTGCGTGCCAAATTCGAATTGCTCTTTTGAAATTGTAACACCGGTAACGCGCGCACCAATCGTCGAGGCCACATATTTGGCAAAGCCACCCCAACCACAGCCAATTTCAAGAACATGGTCATCTGGCTGAATATCGGCCATTTCAACAAGTTTTTGGTATTTATTGATCTGCGCCTTGGTCAGATCATCGCCATCATTTTCAAATACTGCTGAAGAATATGTCATAGTTGGGTCAAGCCAATGCGCATAAAAATCATTGCCTAGATCGTAATGATGCGCGATATTTTTGGCAGAACCGCTTTTGCTATTCCTGCGCCAATAATGATAGCTTCGCAATGCCCATTTTCTGATGAAATTTGGTTTTAATTGTACGTCCATATCTTCGTCATGATAGACCGCTAACTCAATCAGGCTTGGCAATGTGTTACTGCTGGCATCGCCATCCATGATCGCTTCACAAAACCCCATTTTTCCATCCCGCAGAATGCGTGACAAAGCAGAACGCGTGCGCAAACGCAGATCAGCATCGGGGCCAGGCTTTCCCGACTTGAAATCGTGAATACTGCCATCTGGCAAGGTTAGCTGAAGGCTGCCACATTCAATTCGGTTTAGAATAGCAATAAATAGTTGCACCTGTTTTTTATATATAAATTCGGAAAACATAAAATCAAAACTCCTTAACTTTTCCGATATCTTTTGCTTCTGACCACATCTTAGGAGGGGCTGGTCTAGAAAAGAAATGTACTTTTTTTAACCACAACTTAATGGCTTCAATATGAATTGATACAAGTGGACGAAGCGGCCATTGTCCAGTCGAAATCAGCCCACTAAGAATTGACGCGCTGGACAAAATGCGCATTTTACCTCGCAAGGTAGCTGTCAAAGCAACTTTATCCACTTGATGGTAGCGCATAAGAAGGCGCAATCGATCACCAACAACTCTTATTTTCAGACGGTAATGTCCGCTATTCGCAAAAAAAGGCGAAACATGTAGCAACTTTTCAGCCCGCATGACTGTGTGATTTTTAGTTACCTGCCCGATATAGGAATGCATGTCCCCAAAGGTGTTGCGCACTTCATAAATGTGAACACGCTCAGCGCCTGATTTATCACATAGGACATAGACTGAAACAGGATTAAATACGAGGCCGAAAATACGAGGAAACGTCAGCAAATGAACAGATGCTATTTCCTGACTTGGGCATAGTTCGGCAGCTCTGGCACGGGCATAATCAGCCAATTTTACCAATGGCGCTTTTGATTTGAAATTTTTCCCATGATCACGTTGCCGAAATGATAACAGGTTAAATTTATCAACGCTGAACAACATTGACATACGGTTCACTTTGTCAAGTTGATCAAGGTTAATCCACAAAGATAGCCCCTTACGGCTTAAAAAATGTGAAGGGGTGCCGTGCCGCGTATGGTCAATCTGTGAAATGACTAGCTGGCATGCTGACATCAAGCACCAACCTTTATTGACTCATTAGTTGAAACAAGAAATGCGTCAACATCACTGTGCCAAGGGATTTGCGCACCCAATGTTTTGGCGATAGCGACCGCTGATTTCAAGCCATCCTCATGGAAACCATATCCGGTCCATGCACCTGCGAAAAACAAATTATTTACGCCCTGAATATCAGCCAGCTGTGGTTGCGCATCTATCGCGGCAGAATCAAATACCGGATGATGATAGATAAATTCCCCATGCACAAGTTTTGGGTCGGGCTCTATATGTGGGTTTAGCGTTTCATAAAGCGGATAGTTCGTATCAATTGATTGCAAACGGTTCATCCAGTAAGTCAGACATAGATTGTCCTGATTTCCTGACTCAGACTCGTCTTTGGACGTAATATAGTTCCACGCCGCCCATGTAGATTTTCGCCGTGGCATCAAGCGCGCATCCGAATGTAAAACCGCACGATTAGGTTGAAATTTGAAAGCAGACAGAACATCCCTTTCCATGTCGGTCGGATCAGCAATCAATGCAAGCGATTCATCAGCATGAGCTGCCATAATGACCTTATCGAACCAAAGATCACCCTGCCCCTCAATCGAGAGCATAACGCCAGCATTGGCGCGGCGTATTGATGTGATATTGACACCGCAATGTACCTTGTCGCCAAGCGCCTTATGGATTCTGGTGACATATTCGCGCGACCCGCCTAGCACCGTGCGCCATTGTGGGCGGTCAATGAAGTTAAGCAATTTATGGTTTTCCATAAAACGCATGAATGAGCGGACAGGAAATGCGTTCATCATATTCGATGTACACGACCAAATTGCCGCGCCCATTGGCAGTAAATGATCTGTTACAAATGGCTCACCATAATTCTGGCGCGCTATGAATGCACCAAGTGTTTCATCTTCAGGTCCATCATAAGCATCACGTGGCGCGGTGCGATAAAAGCGCACAAGGTCAGCCAACATCGACCAATAACGGCGGCGCAACAGATTAGACGGTTGTGCCAGCAAACCCTTGATTGATCCTTCATATTCAGATCGGCCATCTGCAAGCGAAACAGCAAACGACATATCGGTATTTTGCGTAGGCACATCAAGAACAGAGAACAAATTGATTAGATTAGGGTAATTCAATGGATTATAGACGATAAAACCCGTATCAACCGGTACCTTTACACCCTCAAAATCAGCATCAACAGTGTGACTGTGCCCACCTAGCCGTGTCGCCTTTTCAAAGACGTGAACATCAGCATGGTCTTTCAAAAGATACGCTGAGCCCAACCCAGAAATACCCGAACCAATAACGGCAACCCGCATTCAAACATCCCTATCAAAATATTGATCCGGCGACTATCAAAGCTGGCGCCATCAGTTACTTATTTAACTGATTATTCACATATATATACAAACATCCTATCAAATTCTATCAGTATCATATGGTTATAGTTGCGATATTTTTGATAGACACGCATAAATCACATCAGTTTTGTGAGGCTTTTGTAAATGAATGATTAAATCTATCGGTATTTCCCGTCAAAATTGTGAAGTTCAAGCCATTGATATATGGCGTGACGGTCTATCAGCAACGATACTGACATGGGGTGCTGTGGTGCAGGATTTGCGCCTTTTAGGCCATGAGGCACCGTTGGTGTTAGGATTTCGCAAGTTCAAACATTATCCCCGCTATTCACCCTATTACGGTGCCATTGCTGGACGCGTTGCCAACCGCATTGCTGAGGGGCAAGGACAAATCGATGATACAACCGTTCAAAGTGATACCAATTTCCTAGGTAAACATAGTTTGCATGGTGGCAAAGACGGTTTCGGCACGCGCGACTGGGACATTCGCGATCATGGGCATGATTTTGTGGAACTGGTTTTACGCGATCCCGATGGCATGATGGGCTTTCCGGGCATGTTGGATGTGGTTTGTCGATATGAAATTCAACCTGGCAATGTCCTTACGGTAACGCTGGATGCCCAAACCGATGCGCCTACCTTTTGTAATCTGGCACATCACAGTTATTTCTGCCTTGATGATACAGGCGACATTCGTGGTCATGAATTGCAAATTCATGCTGATTCATATTTACCTTGCGACGCGGAATTCATCCCAACAGGCGAAATACGAGATGTTACCGGCACTAATTATGATTTTCGCACATCCCGCTTGATTGGCGCGACTGATCCCTGCGCTTATGACGTCAATTACTGCCTTGATACAAAAAAGACACCAATAAGGCCTGTGGCGACTGTAAAAAGCCCGCATTCTGGCGTTGTGATGCAGGTGGCTAGCACTGAGCCTGGACTTCAGCTATACACAGGGCACAAGCTTGGCCCACCAGTCCCCGGACTGGATGGGCGGCTAAATGGTCCCTTTTCGGGGCTTTGTCTTGAACCGCAATTATGGCCAGATGCGCCAAACCACCCCCATTTCCCGTCGATTTTGCTTTATCCGGGCGAACAATATCACCAGCAAAGCAATTTCAGTTTCGCGATTACTTAAGAGAGGAATAACTATGCGCTATAAAAAGCTTGGTTCATCAGATTTGAATGTCAGCATGATCTGTCTTGGGTCGATGACATGGGGCACACAGAATACGGTTGCCGAAGGTGCGGCCCAGATTGATTTGGCACTTGATCATGGGGTGAATATCATCGATACGGCGGAAATGTACCCAACAACGCCGCTATCCAAAGAAACCCAAGGTGATACAGAGCGCGTTATTGGCGCATGGGTCAAGGCCAGCGGCCGACGGCAGGATGTCATTCTAGCTACCAAAGTTGCTGGAGACGGGTATGCCAATGTGCGCGATGGGGCGGCTATTTCGCGGAAAACCATAAAACTTGCTGTTGAAGCATCGCTGACCTCAATGGCAACCGACTATATTGATTTATATCAACTGCATTGGCCAAATCGTGGTTCCTATATGTTTCGCCAGAACTGGACATATGATCCAACCCACCAGAATAAAGAAGAAACATTAGCACATATGTATGAAGTTTTGCTGACCTTACAGGAGCTTAAAAACGAAGGGAAAGTTCGTGAATTTGGGCTGTCAAACGAAAGCGCATGGGGAACAAGCCAATGGGTGCGCATGGCTGAACAGCATGACCTACCCCGCATGGTCGCAATTCAAAATGAATACAGTCTGTTATGTCGGCTTTTTGACACTGATCTTTCCGAAACTGTGCATAATGAAGAGATAGGTCTGCTTGCTTATTCACCATTGGCGGCTGGTATTCTTTCAGGCAAATATTCACCGGATGTAACACCAGATGGTTCGCGCCGCTCGCTTAATGAGAGCCTAGGTGGCCGTATCAATGAATATTTATGGCCAGCGCTTGATGCCTATAGGGATATAGCCAACCGTCATGGACTTGACCTTTGCCAGATGGCGATTGCATGGACTCTGACCCGCCCTTTCATGGCCTCATCCATTATAGGTGCCACCAGCATGCAACAGCTTGAAACCATTCTTGGGGCGGCCGATCTGGTATTGTCCGACGAAGTCATGGCCGACATTCAAACAGCTTTCCGCAAACACCCAATGCCCTATTAAAGTCACAAACCATGTCCTTTAGCCTCGATAAACGACTTGAAGCTGATAGCCTGTTTATCACACGTCATGATGACATTCAGATACGGGTGATGAATGACGCGCGCTATGTCTGGGTTCTATTGGTGCCGGAAATCGCCAATGTGACAGAGTTACACGATCTGCCATCGGACAAACAGCAGATTTTGATGTGGTTAGCGGCATCAATAGGGTCAGACATGAAAGGTAATAGCTTGTCATCCATGCCGGCCATTACCAAAATCAACACAGCATTGATTGGCAATATGGTTAGCCAGCTTCATCTGCATATCGTCGGGCGACATCCAGATGACGAAGCTTGGCCTGCTCCTGTATGGGGGGTTGGTACCGCCATCAGTCTGGACGAGGACAGCATCGATCAACGGCGGCAGCTTGTTCTGAATATTGTGAAAACACTTCGGGAAAATTGATGAATTATATATATAAAATATGCCCTGCTGATATATGGGCAATAGCTGAAAAAAAGGGTGTCTTTTCCGGTGCAGGTATTGATATAGCTGATGGGTTCATTCATTTTTCAACCCACGCGCAAACTGCCGAGACCTTAAGGCTTCACTTTGCCGGCATCGCCAATCTCCGACTTGTTCAGATTGACGCTGACACGCTTGATATAACCTGGGAAGAATCACGTGGTGGCCAGCTTTTCCCGCATCTATATGGCAAGTTGTCCATGGCCAAAGTTAACGCTGTTTTTGATCTGCCCTTGAATAATGATGGCGTACATATATTACCCGATATTATCTAACGCCTAGTCAGGGATAGTTGCCATCGCCTCCGATATATTTTCGGTATCGGCGATAACAGCATGAATATAGCGATCAGGTCGGATAATAACGGCTGAAGCCCCAAGATCGTCAAGCATTGCAGATAGTTTTGGCTCATTCACATCACTGATAACACAAATATCATCGCGAGAGATTGCCGCTGCGCTGTCTGCCCGGGTTACAATTCCCCATTTCAACCCAATAAAATCATCGAGCAAGCGACCGTCAGAAAGTCGAGGTTGTGGCGCACGATAGCCACGCAATGGATCAGCTACATCACCTAAACCGTCCCCAAGCCGTGGCGCGATAGATTGCATTTTCGCATTTGTTGTCTTGGTATCTTCTTGATCTGGTTTGGGTGACGTCAAAGCGGTGCGCAAGCCCTCGGCAGTTTTACAGCTATTCAGCAAATTCCCCAGATATGTAGCCATTTCGATATAGGCACGTGCATGTGGTGCACGTTCACTGGCATAGCTGTCCAACACCGCAAATGCGCCGCCACGTAATGTATGTGCCAGCTTCCATGCAAGATTGGCCACATCACGGATACCGATACACATGCCCTGCCCCATAAATGGTGGAGTCAGATGCGCTGCATCACCAGCAATCATCACGCGACCACGGCGCCAATGCCGCGCCAGTTTGGACTGAAAGATGTAAACAGCGCGTCGTTCAATCGATAAATCATCCGGCGTCACACGCGGTGACAGAAATGACCAGATAAATGAATCTGAACGCACTTCATCATCTGTTTCATCATCTTTAAGGCTGATTTCCCAACGGCGCCAATTTTCCGGTTGCCGTGCATAGGTGCTTGGACGATCAGGATCGCATGTCTGGATGGTAAAATCACCAAGGTCAGGACGTGGTCTTTTCAACAGACCATCAATCACCAACCAGCGTTCCTTAAATCCTAGATCATGCATTTCATCGTCACGATCGACAGCCGTAATATCATCGCTAGATACAGCGTCCTTTGTTGTACTGACATAATGGCGAACAAAAGATCGGGCGCCATCACAACCAATCAGGAAACGTGCCGTTGCATTGGCTAATATCCCATTATCATCATAGGCTATAGCAACGTGACTTTCAGTCTGACTGATTGATGTGACAGTGGCACACCAGCGCATATCGATAGAGCTAAAACGCGTCATCCCTTTATGAAGGATGGCTTCTATATCTGGCTGATGAAAGCGATAGCTTGGATACCAACCATAAGGGCCAATAGATTGTGGCCGTGACCAGTCAACCAGCATATTCTGGTCTTTATCGACAAAATGCATACCAGCATTGACGCGCACCTTGTCATTAATGGCATCGGCAAGCCCAATCGACTGAAAAACACGCATGACTTCATCATCAAGATGCACCGCACGAGGCAAAGGATAAGCAGAAGCAGCGCGTTCCAAGACCAAAACGCGGAACCCGTGAAGCCCCAGAAAATTGGCAAGACTGGCGCCAGATGGTCCACATCCAACGATTGCCACATCATACATACCTTTAGTCACGCAAAATTCCTTTAAACTGATCATAAAGCCAGGGGCAATCGGCTATTGCGGGTGCGCGCAGGCCATTACGTGCTGCTTCCAGACGCATTTCACGTAATTCTGTTCGGGGTGCTTCGGGTAAATGCAGACGCTCATGCCCCCAAAAGCTTGGGCCTACAGAGGTTTCATGCGGTTCCCATGTGGCCGGATCAATGACACGCCCACCCCAACCATTTTCAATGAAAAAATCTGATGGTGTGTGGGCATAAAACGACGTCATATAGTCATTCGTATGCCGACCAAGCGTATAGGCAATAGCGTTATCTTCAAGCTGTGCCAAATCATAACCCTGTCCCACATCATCAAGATTTTCATATTCGATCATAAAATGATGAAACCCCGTTCGGCCAGTACCAATCATTGCAAAACTGTGATGTCGTCCGTTCACGTGAAAGAAAAATAGCGGTATGGGTGACAAAGCATAGTCAGACACGTTGAATTCCAGAATGTCGCGGTAAAAAGGCATTAATCCATGCGCATCTTTGACGTGAAGCACCGCATGCCCCATGCCATAGGCACCAGTTTTGAAACCTTCGATAGGGCGCCCCGAAACAAAGGGATCGGTTGTGGTTTCGGGCGCGTAAAATAATTCGACACGATTGCCATCAGGATCGTCAAAATAAATCATACTATCGACGAAACGCTGGCCACATAGGGCGCGGGATGCTTCGAAAACTGGCGTATTTGCCGCATCAAGCCTTATCGCATAGCGTTCAAGCTCGGCGACATTATCAACCTGCCACCCCATAAAAGCGAGATCAGAGCCAGATTCGTTGGTAACAACAAAACGTTGCCGCCAATCATCCATTCGAAAAGATAGGCTGTTTCCCCCCTGATCACAGGCGTGCATGCCCAGTCGGCGGGTTGCAAAACCAAACCATTCATCCAGCTTGTCACTCCGCACACCAAGATATCCAAGCGCTATAATTGACATAATAACTCCAGCGATACAGCCAAACACCATAGTAACGTATGCATCTATAAGAGCAATACAGAACCAAACTTGAATGCGTATTTAATCATGCGTCAGATCGCCCCTTGACGATGAGAAAACTTAAATTCATTTTAACTAGATGATTACAGATTCATCAAAACATCATCATGTAGCAAGTGAACATTTGACGATATGGCCACACCGGTCTTTATCGGCAAAGGGCTTTGGCATTGTCATGGTGGCAATTGGATCACTTGCCTTTGTCATTGGTTTTGGCTTCTTTCTGGCAGGTGCGTGGCCCGTTATTGGTTTTCTTGGGCTGGAACTGTTGATTGTCTGGGGTGCGTTCAAGTTGAATTACCGGGCAGCGCGTCGCCGTGAAACCCTTATAACCGAAGCTGATGATCTGGTCATCCATCGTTCGGACCCTCGCGGCAAGGTTGACGTCGAACGCTTATCTACCGCGTGGCTTCGTGTCCAGGTCGTCCCCTCAGTGGCACCGACATCAGCACAGCGTTACCGCCAGCGCGTTATTCTGACAAGTCATGGCAAAAACACCGAAATTGGTAGCTTTTTGCATCCAGCCGAGAAACAGCATCTTGCTGATGAACTGAGCAGTATGATTGGCAGGGCACGCGAACGCCAACTTAACCACAAATAGACTTATCAACATCATCAATCAGCCATTCCGATTTTATTCTGTTATTTTCGGCACCAGATGATATTTATGATGCCCTGTGCGGCATCTAGTTGAGCCGTGAAAACAGGAGATGTTTTTGGACTTTTGGACGCCTTTTAAACTAGCATTTGATTTATTGCTGGCGGGGAACGCCGAATTGATGGGCATTATTGGCCTGTCTTTGAAAGTAAGCCTTACTGCCGTTATCATTTCGCTTGTCATTGGCATGCCGCTTGGGGCTGTTTTAGCTAGCAAGAAATTCTTTGGCGCACAGACATTAATCGTCATATCAAACACTTTTCTAAGCATGCCCCCAGTGGTTGTCGGTTTACTTATCTATATTCTGATTTCACGATCTGGCCCACTTGGCTGGCTGGACATTCTTTATACGCCTTATGCAATGATTCTTGCTCAAAGTGTTCTTGTCATACCCATGTCAATTGCCCTGTCACGGCAGATATTTGAAACATTGAACAATGAATATAAGCCACTTTTTACCTCGCTTGGCATCAATGCCATACGGCGCATTATGGTTTTGGTTGTTGATGCTCGTATCGCGCTGATTACCATTGGTCTGGCGTGTTTTGGACGCGCCATTTCCGAAGTAGGCGCCGTCATTATCGTCGGCGGTAATATCCGTCATACTACGCGGGTAATGACCACGGCGATTGCCCTGGAAACGTCAAAAGGTGAACTGGCTATCGCCATGGCTTTGGGACTAGTGCTGCTATCGATTGCATTACTGGTCAATATCGCCAGCCAATTTTTGCGGCATTACTTTAAAAAGGCAACGATTGATGTCTGATAACGCCATTATAAAAGCTGAAGCGTTATTCATCATACGTAATGGTACTGCTATTTTGAATGAGGTGACGACGCATATTTCAAAAGGCAAGAACACTATGCTTCTGGGACACAATGGCGCTGGAAAAAGCCTGTTGCTCCAAGCGTTGCATGGCATCATCACGCCAGATAGCGGCACAATTTCGGCACCACCCGCAAAGTCGCAAAAGATGGTCTTTCAAAAGCCAATTCTGCTTCGGCGAAGCGCATCACGTCATTTTGATTTTTTATGTCCTCATTTAAGCCCGACTGAAAAAATTCATTGGTTTAAACGCGCAGGACTGATGAATCAAATGCATACACCTGCCCGCCAGCTATCAGGGGGTGAACAGCAAAAACTGGCCTTCATTGGCGCGATGGCAAGCAAACCAGATATATTATTTCTGGATGAGCCTTCGGCCAATCTTGATTTTGAAGCCAGCGCAAAAATAGAGTCACTGATTGACCACGCCCAGAAAAATGGTGCAACGATCATCATGACCACCCATAATTTGGCGCAAGCGCGCAGGCTCGCGGATCATGTGCTATTCATAGACCATGGCAAAATCATCGAAGATAGGAGCGCAAAAGACTTTTTTGCAAATCCGTTACATGATGTTGCAAAATCATATATTGCCTATCATCGCGCCTGATTATCTGTTGCCGTTTGAAAGCCAAGCCATGCGTATGTTTCAAAATGTAAATCATCTAATTATTGTTATCATGGTCATGGCTTCTGCACATATATCGCGCACGGCCTTTGCCGATATGCCTTTTATGATTTTGCAATCGACTACATCGACCCAGAATTCTGGCCTTTACGATCACCTACTGCCACGTTTTACCGAACAAAGCGGTATCGAGGTGCGTGTAGTGGCGGTTGGCACAGGTCAGGCATTACGTAACGCCCGAAATTGTGACGGCGACCTTTTGCTGGTTCATTCAAAGCCCGATGAAGAGGATTTTGTGAATGCCGGATATGGCGCAAAGCGGCGTAATGTCATGTATAATGATTTTGTCGTTGTTGGCCCAAATCATGACCCTGCTGGCATTAACAAGGCAGATACCGTCGCCGAAGCCTTGCAGATGATTTATGCACAGCAAAGTAAATTTGCCACGCGAGGTGATGATAGCGGCACCCACAAAGCCGAATTGCGCTTATGGCAAAGTGCTGGCCTCAGTCCTGATGCTCTGCATGACCAATGGTATCTGGATACCGGACTTGGCATGGGAGCAACGCTCAATTTTGCTGTTCAGGCTAATAGCTATGCTATCAGCGACCGTGGCACATGGATCGCATTCGCCAATAAAGCAAACCATAAAATTCTGTTTGAAAGCGACCCGCCTTTGTTCAACCAATATGGGGTGGTTACAATCAATGCAGAACGATGCCCGCATGTTAAACAGGTTTTAGCAGAAAATTTTGCCAGCTGGCTTGTGTCGCCAACTGGTCAAAAGCATATCGGTGCCTATCGCCGCAATGGGGTGCAACTGTTTTTCCCTAATGCCGATAGATAGCTAAAAGAAACATAATTACAATCAGTCTGCGATTACACCTGTTGGCACCGAAGCACCATTGATGATCATTTGCGGCTGGATGCCCACACCAATCAGTTCTGGTCGGCTGTCGAGATATGCCTTTACCCCGTTCAGCCCTTCGACCGCAAGCATCATACGTCTAACCGCTGGAAAGTTAGCCAGTAAATCTTGATCAAGCATCAAAGCCAATGAAATATGATGATAAACACCAAAGTCGCAATAGAACGGTTTCGCGCCAAACATGAAATCACCATCTGGTGTTCTGTTCAAAAGTCTTTCAAAGTCATCAAGTTGGCTTAACAGCCCATCCATGAGGCCATCGCGCCGTTTCATAAAATCATCACCAACTGCAAAATTTACAATAGGATTTAGGGGGCGAAACATGGCTTGCGACGCCTCAAAAGCAGCATCAACCTTTGCTGCCAAAAGTCTATCATCTGGCATTGTGCCCGTAAGCGGGGCAAGAAACCTGACGATAGCGCCACTTTGTGTAATCTCAGTTTCATTATCGACAACCAGAAGTGGTAGCTGTTTATAGGCTACTGTTGGTTTTATTTCTGACCATGGCTTGCCATAATAATCCCAAGCCATTTCATAACTGTAAGGCACTGCACCATAATGCAACATCATTTGCGTTGTTTCTGTAAGCGCGCGCATCTTGAAATAAACAAGCCGTAAATGTGGAAGAGAAGCCATAATCAAAACCTTTTACAATATCCAAATTGATATCAGAATAAAGATTATCATCTCGAAACCAAGATGTTTTACATAAAATTCATAGCGCCATCTGTAAAACAAGCATATTTAATATACCTATTCACATTTGAAAGTATCCCTGCCCCAGTTGAAAGCATCCTTTGAATGGAAAATATGATTCTATCTGATCCTGTTATGCTGACAGCTTGCCTAATTGCCGTTGCTTTTGTTGGTCTGTCGAAAGGCGGGTTGGGCGGGGCTTTTAGTCTTCTGGGGGTGCCTATTATGGCGCTATTCATGCCACCGTTGCAGGCGGCCGCTTTGCTTTTGCCCATCTATCTGCTGATGGATGCAGTCAGTCTGTGGACATGGCGTGGGCAATGGGACAAGCGCATATTGTGGCAGATGGTGCCTGCCGGGCTTGTCGGTATTACTGTTGGCTGGCTAACGGCATCGATTGTTTCAGAAGCGGCCGTGCGGCTTTTGGTCGGCCTTGTTGCCCTAGGTTTTGTTATTCTGACTGTCGTAAGAGCAAGATATAAAATAGCTAATACAGCTAAAGGCAATAAACCACTGGGG
>Ga0233444_10003613_pt1 | contig 15225 bp, 13 predicted proteins | sample SI_124_October20_6_FD_182792 | JGI IMG/M metagenome (GOLD analysis project Ga0233444, IMG submission 182792) | Seawater microbial communities from Saanich Inlet, British Columbia, Canada - SI_124_October2016_10_MG | ecosystem: Environmental > Aquatic > Marine > Inlet | place: Canada: British...
CGGCCGGACATTCCAGCTTTGCCAGCCAGCATGACGGCCATGATCCGCTAACAACGATTACCATGCCATATGGTGCGCAAACCTTATGGCCGGATCATTGCATTCAGGGAACCAAGGGGGCAGAGTTTCACGCCCGATTGAATGTGACACGGGCAGAATTGATCATCCGCAAAGGCTATCGCCGCGCCATTGATTCGTATTCGGCCTTTTTTGAAAATGATCACCAGACCACAACCGGACTGGCCGGATATCTGAATGATAGGGGCATTAGCCATGTGGTGATGGCCGGGCTTGCGACTGATTTCTGTGTGGCCTATTCGGCCATTGATGCCATGACATGCGGCTTTAGCTGTCAGGTGGTGATGGATGCGTCCCGTGCCATTGATCTGGGCGGGTCATTAGCGGCCATGACAGATGCCATGACAAATGCCGGTGTAACATTGGTCAATTGCGCTGATCTGACGTAATTTGCGCCATTGGACGGTTTTGCCAAAGATCAAATCCGGATTATCTTCGCATCAGGGTTTTCAGATCAGTCGCCGGATCAGCAATCACATCAATCGTAACCGGTTGATCGGCCTGATCAGCTGATAGCAGATGCCGGCCAACCATATAGGCCTGGGCATCGTTCAGCGATTCCACCGCCGCTAGTGAACCATCAGCGGCAAATGACCAGAAAGATATCTGTCCATCGCGCCGGCCGTCACGGCGCACGGTTTCATGTTCGGCGGGTACCAGTCCGGCAGATTGCAGGCGTTGATCATATTGTTCTGACCAGAACCACGGCACTTCGTGCAGTCCAGCGGGTTGTCCCATAATGGTATGGGCGGCGATATCCGCGCTCATCTGGGCATGATGCACGGATTCCAGTCTGATCTGGCCATGGGTGTAACCATCGGCGGCAAGCGCTACATCACCAATAGCAAAAATATCAGGATGGCTAGTGCGATAGCATGTATCAGTCATGATGCCATTGCCGGTGGAAATGCCAGCGGTGGCGGCAATATCCATATCCGGAATAACGCCAATTCCGGCAATCACCAGATCAGCATCTATGGACATATTGTCTTTGGTGGTAACGGTCATTTGCTGGCCGGATGGGATTATTCCGCTGACCTGCGCGTTGGTATGAACCGCCACGCCATGTGACCGGTGAAGCGCATCAAAATAAGCAGAAGCCTTGGTGCTAGCCACACGCGCCAGTAAACGGTCAGCGGCCTCAATCACGGATACATTCTTGCCTAATGATCGGGCGCTAGCCGCGACTTCCAGTCCGATATAACCGCCGCCAATAATGCTTACTGTTTGTGCCAGATGTAATTTTTCGCGCAAACCGCGGGCATCATCCGGATGCCGCAATACCATCAGCTGATCGCTGTCACCGCCCGGTACGGGTAGCGGCCGTGGATAGGCACCAGTGGCAAGCACCAGCTGATCCCAGTTAAGCGTCTGGCCATCGGCAAGGGTCAATTGATGGTCATCAGCGGCAATAGCCGTCACATCGCACCCATCCATGAATATAATGTCGTTATCAGCAAACCAGCTATCAGGGCGGAGAGCAAATGACGCATCACCAGCGGCATCAGATTTGAGGAAAGCCTTGGACAGCGGCGGCCGTTCCAGCGGTAATCCGGATAGCCGGTCAATCATGGTAATCGCGCCAGTATGCCCCAGTTTACGGAGCCGTTCGGCACAGGCAATGCCAGCATGACTGCCACCAATGATAACAATGGTCTGTTGATCAACGGGTTTCTGATGAGATGCAGATATGGTCATAATATCGTTCCAGCGTCATATGAAATCATAATATCTTTACTGTCACACGTCACAAGGTTTGACAATAGCCGGTTGATGCGTGATAAAAATATACCCGAAACAATTGATAGGATTTTGTATGGGAGAGTGGATCAACCACATTCCTGAGCCTGCTCAAGAATATATCAGAAACCGCCGTCTGGATGAGGTGGAATGTCTGGTTGCCGATTTATCCGGCATCGCGCGTGGCAAAGCTATGCCAGCAAAGAAATTTTCCAAACAAGCCTATTTTCATTTGCCAACGTCCATTTTCACCCAGTCTATTACCGGCGACTGGATGGATGACACGTTGTTGAATCAAATTGAACCCGATATGGTATTGCGGCCGGATTACTCTACGGCCAGCGCCGCCCCGTGGACAGGTGATGTGACCTTACAGATTATTCATGATGTCTATGATCAGGATAATGTGCTTTATCCGGTTGCGCCGCGCAATGTTCTGAAACGGGTGATTTCGCTGTATCAGGATTTGGGGTTTCGGCCGATTGTTGCGCCGGAAATGGAATTTTTTCTGGTCGCACCAAACACCGACCCGAACCAGCCGATTGAACCACCGATGGGGCGGTCAGGCCGGCGTGTGGCGGCACGTCAATCCTATTCGATGTCTGCCATTGATGAATACGGGCCGGTGATTGATGATATTTATGATTTTGCCGAAATGCAGGGGCTGGAAATTGACGGCATCTTGCAAGAAGGCGGATCAGGACAAGTTGAGCTTAATCTGCAACATGGTGATCCGTTGCGGCTAGCTGATGAAGTGTTCTATTACAAACGTCTGATCAGAGAAGCCGCGCTCAGGCATAACTGCTTTGCCACTTTCATGGCCAAGCCTATTCAGGATGAACCGGGCAGCGCCATGCATCTGCATCATTCTGTGGTGGATATGAAAACCGGCAAGAATATATTTGTCACCCCAGATGGCCAGAACAGCGATGTCTTTATGCATTTTATTGCCGGTATGCAGAATCATATGCCCGAAGTGATTGCAATTATGGCACCATATGTGAACAGCTATCGGCGCTATATTCGTGATTTTGCGGCGCCTATCAATCTGGAATGGGGGGTTGATAACCGGACAACCGGATTGCGTATTCCGGTATCTGATATCAATGCCAGACGAATTGAAAACCGTTTGCCGGGGATGGATGTTAATCCCTATCTGGGGATTGCCGCTTCGCTGGCATGCGGCTATCTGGGTATGATTGAAAAACGTCAACCGCGCCCACAATTCACCCAAGACGCACATACTATCGAACAGGAATTGCCGAATAATCTGTATGATGCGCTGGATGTTTTTGATCAGGCAACCGCCATACATGAGATTCTGCATCCCGATTTCTGTCATATCTATTCGGCGATTAAGCGGCTGGAATATACCGCTTATCAACAGGTGATCAGCCCGTGGGAACGTGAACATTTATTGATGAACGTATGAACCTACTTACTGAAAATGATAAGCAAGGCCAGTATCCGCCCAGTTTTTATGCTGACACGGTAAGCCATTTGCCATTGCAACCAGCGTTGCAAGGTGAGCATAAAGCGGATGTGGTTATTGTAGGGGCTGGCTTTACCGGATTGTCGGCGGCGTTGCATCTGGCAGAACGCGGTTATGATGTGGCGGTGCTTGATGCCCATCGCGTGGGGTTTGGGGCATCTGGCCGTAATGGTGGGCAGGTTGGCAGCGGTCAGCGTGTTGAACAGGACCGGCTGGAAAAAACCTATGGGCTGGATAAAGCCCGGCAATTATGGGGGGTAGCCGAAGACGCCAAGGCGTTAGTCAGGCATCTGATCACAACGCATGATATCGACTGTCATTACCGTGATGGCATCGCCCATAGCTGCTGGCGGCAAAGTGAGGTTGATGATGATCACCGCTATGTCGAAAAGCTGCAACGTGAATATAACTATGCGCAGATTAAGCCACTAGATCAGAATGCCATGTATGACATGATTGGCTCACCGGTTTACCGTGGCGGCAGTATTGATCATGGCGCCGGGCATCTGCATCCGCTGGCCTATGTGCTGGGGCTAGGTCGGGCGGCGCTGGCGGCTGGCGTGCGGATATATGAAAATAGCATGGCCACACGGATTATTGAGGGCAAAAAACCAAGCGTCATGACAGATCAGGGGGCTATCCATGCTGATCATCTGATTTTGGCCTGTAACGGATATCTGGGGGCATTGAATAAACCGGTCGCACGGCGTGTCATGCCGATTAATAATTTTATCGTTACTACCGCGCCACTTGATGCAGAGTCACCATCAGTGCTGGCCAGTGATATTGCGGTCGCTGATAGCAAGTTTGTTTTGAACTATTTTCGCCGATCCCATGACAACCGGCTGATTTTTGGTGGCGGCGAAAATGTCAGCTACCGGTTCCCGGCGGATATCCGTGCCATGGTTTCAAAACCGTTGCATACTGTTTTCCCGCAACTAAAAAACATGCCGCTTGATTACGCATGGGGCGGCACATTGGCGATTACGGTCAATCGCATGCCATGCTTTATGCGGCTTAACGGAAATGTCATGTCAGCATCCGGATATTCCGGTCATGGGGTGGCGATGGCAACACTGGCTGGCAAATTGCTAGCCGAAGCTACCGCTGGCGTGTCCGAAGGTTTTGATTGTATGGCCGGATTAAATATCCCGCGTTTTCCCGGTGGGGATTTGCTGCGCTGGCCATCACTGGTAATTGGCATGAACTGGTATATGTTGCGGGATAAGCTGGGATTCTAGCCAAAAAATAGCAAGAAAAGCTTGGCTGAAATGGCCAGCATGATAACCCCGATGATGATATCCAGTATGCGCCAGTGGCGGCGGCTAGTCATAAAGCGGGAACAATATCTGGCGCCATAGCCGAGTGACGCAAAAAATACAAAACTGGCGGTCATGGCACCAAAGGCAAAATGCCATTTGCCGATCACATCATAAGCGATGGAAAAACTGCCAATCAGAATGACCGTATCCAGATACACATGCGGATTAACGAAAGTCAGCACGGCAAGGGTGGTGAGCGATTTCTGCCATGATAACCCGGATGAGGTGGTTGCCAATTGATCCAGATCATATGCCCCGCGCCATGCCGATAGAAAATGCATGACCGCATAAATAAACAGCCATGATGATGCGATAATCGCCAGAACATATTGATAATCGGCCATAACAGCATGAACCGCCACCGCCATGCCGCCAACACCAGCGGCAATCAATAAGGCATCGGCACAGGCGCAAAACAGCACACATAAAGTCACATGCTGGTGCCGCAAGCCCTGTTTAAGAACAAAACTGTTTTGCGCACCGATAGCAAGAATGAGCGAAAAGCCAAGCCCGAAGCCGTTTATATAAGCAAGCATGATATATTCATCCAGATTGCGATTGGCCGCTATGAGTGATCATATTAGCACCGGAACAAATCCGGTATTCACCGATAGCATGATTGGCAAGCGATTACTATTTCCGATACTGATATGAACCGCAAACAAGGGTTCTTGCAAAAAAGTTAGTATGTGCTAACTTTCCATTTATGAAAGAATCTAATCCCGACAAACTGTGCAAAGATATGTTCAGCCATCACGTTATTAAACAGTTTGTGATGCTGGCTATCTTATTATGTAGCTTTGGCATGGCGGGTCTGGCTTCGGCTGAACGGATCAAGGTTGTTACCAGCTTTACGATTCTGGCTGATATGACACGGCAAGTGGCAGGCGTGCATGCTGATGTGGTATCGATTACCCGTCCGGGCGCGGAAATTCATGGTTATCAGCCCACTCCGCAAGACTTGGTACAGGCCATTAATGCTGATCTGCTGATCTATAACGGGCTTAATCTGGAACAATGGATGGATCAGTTTCTGCAACATCTGGGGGATATTCCATCTGTCCGGATTAGTGCGGGGATTGCCCCTATATCCATTGATGCCGGTGTTTATACGGGTAAAGCCAATCCGCACGCGTGGATGGGGCTGGAAAATGCCAATATCTATATTGATAATATTGCTGATGCATTATCCGATATCGATCCGCAAAACAAACCGCATTACATGACCAATGCCAGCCAATACAAAGCCAGATTATCAGAACGGATTTTGCCACTTAAAGCCGATATTGCCGCATTGCCGGAACAAGCCAGATGGTTAGTTACATGCGAGGGTGCGTTTAGCTATCTGGCCGCTGATCTTGGCCTGAAAGAGCTGTATTTATGGCCGATCAATGCCGATAGCCGGGCTACTCCGCAACAGGTGCGGCGGGTGATTGATCATATCCGCTTGCATGATATTCCGGCGATTTTTTGCGAAAGCACGGTAAATACCGCCCCGGCAGAACAAGTGGCAAGCGAAACCGGTATTCATTATGGCGGTGTGTTATATGTCGATAGCCTGAGCGCTGAAGGCGGCCCTGTTCCCAGCTATGAAGATTTAATTGTTGTCAATGTCAACACGATCAAACAAGCTATTGATAGTGGACTGACCAGAACACAGAATGAATAAAAGTGATGCAGAAAACAATGAAAACATATGATGATGGCATAAAAGCAGAAGACGTTTCAGTGACCTATCCCAATGGTCATAAAGCGCTATGGAATGCCAGCTTTATCCTGCCACATGGGACGGTTTGCGGTCTGGTTGGAATTAATGGTGCCGGTAAATCCACCCTGTTCAAGGCTATCATGGGGTTTACGCGTCTATCCCGCGGAACAATCAGCATCATGGGCAGAACCGTGGCTGAGGCATTAAAAGAAAATCTGATTTCCTATGTGCCGCAAACCGAACAGGTGGACTGGAACTTTCCGGTGCTGGTCGAAGACGTGGTGATGATGGGTCGATATGGCCATATGGGATTTTTGCGCAGACCCGGCAAAGCTGATCATGACGCGGTTGAACAGGCATTGCATAGGGTCAATATGCAGGATTACCGCCACCGCCAGATTGGAGAGCTTTCGGGCGGCCAGCGCAAACGTGTTTTTCTGGCTAGGGCAATTGCCCAGAACGGGCATGTCATTCTGCTGGATGAGCCATTTACCGGCGTTGATGTGCATACCGAAGAACAGATTATCCAGCTGATGCTGGATTTACGCGCCGAAGGCCGGATTATTCTTGTGTCCACACATAATCTGGGCTCAGTGCCGGAGTTTTGTGACCGCACCATTCTGATCAGGGGGACGGTGCTAAGCTATGGTGAAACCGAAACCACATTCACGCAGGATAATCTGCAAGAAGCCTTTGGCGGAGTATTGCGGTATTTCACACTTAGCGGCAAAACTCTGCACGAAGATAGCGATAGCCGATCAGTAACTATCCTTACCGATGATGAACGGCCGCTTGTTCAATATGACGGAAAAACAAAAACCAAGGAAGGAGAGTCCTGAGTGTATCTGCTTGAGCCTTTTTCCTATGAATATATGAATAATGCCATGCTGATGTCGGGGCTTGTTGGCGGCATGTGTGCATTTCTGTCGGCCTATCTGATGCTAAAGGGATGGTCGCTAATCGGGGATGCGCTATCGCATTCGGTTGTCCCCGGAGTAGCTGGTGCCTATATGCTGGGCTTGCCATTTGCGCTTGGGGCTTTTCTGGCTGGTGGACTGGCGGCGCTGGCCATGCTGTTTTTATCTGAACGTTCAGGGCTGAAAATTGATACAATCATAGGAATTATTTTCACCTCATTCTTTGGGCTGGGGCTATTTATGATGTCGTTATGGCCGATGTCAGTGTCTATCCAGACGATTGTTTTTGGCAATATCCTGTCTGTTACCCCCGAAGATAAAGTCCAGCTTCTGGTGATATCCATTGTGACTCTTTCGATTTTGATGTTCCGCTGGAAAGATTTAATGGTGACTTTTTTTGACGAAGATCATGCGCGGAGTGTCGGGCTAAATCCGGTTCGGCTGAAATTACTATTTTTTATGCTGTTATCCGCATCGGTGGTGGCGGCGATGAAAACGGTTGGCGCGTTTCTGGTGATTGCCATGGTCATCACGCCGGGGGCGACCGCTTATCTGATCTGTGACCGGTTTCCGCGACTGATTGCCGTTTCGGTTCTGATTGGTGTGCTGACCAGTGTTATGGGCACTTATATCAGCTTTTTTCTGGATGGCGCGACTGGTGGGGTGATTGTCACGCTTCAGCTGATCATTTTTCTGATTACTTTTGTTATTGCGCCAAAATATGGCTTGCTGGCTAGTCGCCGTAAGGCGCGTGCCGCCATGACATATCAGGAACCGGTCTGATGAGCTGGGCTGATATTATATTGCCGTTTCAATTTGGCTTTATGCAGAATGCGTTTCTGATTGGTATAATGGTGGCGGTGCCAACGGCTTTGCTATCGTGTTTTCTGGTGATGAAAGGCTGGGCGTTGATGGGTGATGCGGTTAGCCATGCTATTTTACCCGGCATTGTGCTGGCCTATATTTTCGGGTTTCCATTGCTGATTGGTGCTTTTTTAGCAGGCATGCTATGCGCGTTGATGACCGGATTCCTGACCACCAATAGCCGCGTCAAGCAAGATACGGTGATGGGTGTTGTGTTTTCGGGGATGTTCGGGGTCGGGATTGTTCTTTATGTATCCATTAAAACTGATTTGCATCTGGATCATATTCTGTTTGGGCATCTGCTTGGGGTTAACGGCAATGATCTGTTTCTGACAGCGGCGATTGCTGTACCGGTTAGCCTTATTCTGATGCTGAAATGGAAAGACCTGATGCTTCATAGTTTTGATGCGATGCAGGCTAAGGCCAGCGGGCTTTCTGTCGGGGTATTGCATTACGGGCTGTTGACGATGATATCGCTTGGGGTTGTGGCGACACTTGCGGCAACGGGATTGATACTGGCTATCGGTTTGCTGATTGCCCCCGGTGCGATTGCTTTTCTGCTGACCCGGCGATTTGCCCATATGCTCTGGCTGGCTGTGGGAATTTCTGTTTCTGCCATGATCATGGGGATTTACCTGAGCTTTTTTATCAATAGCGCACCGGCACCAACCGTGATCCTGATTCTGACATTCTGGTTTATGCTGGCCTTTGTTTATCGCATGGCAAGGATCAAGATGCTGACCACCCATATGGAAAGCTGAAAATTGCTCATAAGGGTAAAAAACCGCTTTACAAACATGACGCCAAACAGATAATGAAAATCCTGAATGATGGCGTCATTCATTGGCGATATTTTCGCCAAACCTTTGTTTCTGATTTGATAATTATATCCTGTACGCCGGGATAATCATCTCAGGAGTAATAGGTTGTTAACGCTCCTGAGAACATCGTTTCGCAAGAAACTATCTTTCAAAGGAGCCAACAATGAACAGACCTCAATATTACCGTTTCCACAATGGAACTAAAGACGCTTTACCTTTTTCGCAAAATGAATACACACGGCGGCTGGCCGCAATCAGGGCGCGCATGGCGGCCAGAGACATTGACGCATTGATTCTGACCTCTATGCATAATGTGGCCTATTATACCGGCTTTCTGTATTGTGCTTTTGGTCGTCCTTATGCGGCGGTGATTACCGCTGATACCTGCACCACTGTTTCGGCGGCGATTGATGCTGGCCAGCCTTGGCGGCGATCCATTGATGATAATGTGACCTATACCGACTGGCAACGCGGCAATTATTATCGGGCGATCAATGATTTGCTACCAACGGCGAAGCGTATTGGCATCGAGGACGATCATGTCACCCTGCAAAACCGGCAAGCATTTGCCAGCTTTATGCCGAATGCGGAATGGACAGATATTTCTGCTGATACCATGACAGAACGCATGATCAAATCCGAAGAAGAAATCACGTTGATCAAGGCAGGCGCGGCGGTGGCGGATATTGGCGGCTATGCCATACATGCGGCGATCCGCGAAGGCGTGCGGGAAATTGATGTAGCTATGGCTGGACGTGATGCGATGGAACTGGCTATTGCGGAATCATTTCCGGATAGTGAATTGCGGGATTCATGGGTCTGGTTCCAATCCGGTATCAATACCGATGGCGCACATAATCCGGTGACTTGCCGGAAACTGGCGGCTGGTGATCTGTTATCGCTAAATACCTTTCCCATGATTTCTGCCTATTACACGGCATTGGAACGGACGCTTTTTCTGGGTGAGCCTGATGCGGCGACGCGCAAGGCATGGGATGCCAATCTGGCGGTGCATGAATACGGACTTAGCCTGATCAAGCCGGGGGCAACATGTAGCGGAATTACGGCTGAGCTGAATACCATGTTTGCCGAAAGCGGATATTTAGACCGTAGAACATTTGGATACGGACATTCCTTTGGTGTGCTATCGCATTATTACGGCCGTGAGGCCGGGCTGGAATTGCGCGAAGATATCGACACTGTTCTGGTGCCGGGAATGGTTGTATCCATGGAACCTATGATCACTATCGGCGATGAAGAACCGGGGCGTGGCGGGTATCGTGAACATGATATTCTGGTTGTTACCGCTGAAGGAGCGATAAATATCACCAAGTTCCCATATGGCATGGAGCATAATATCATTTCTGTTTAATCAGAGGCGATCAGCATGCCAGATTACAATTAGCTATACCAATCTGTCTGGTTATTAGGGTTTAAACTAGACAGATTGGGGTGATAAGAGTTAAGTTATTATCAATTAATGGTTCAATCATGAATCAAGATAATTATTATTGCAGGAGATATATATGAAAAATTTGCCACTTATTGTTATTGTTCTCGTTATTGGTGGTGGTTTAGGCTACTTCCTTGGCGGTGGAAATGAGCAAGCTGTTGAGCAAGAAGCTGCGATGGAAACATCATCAGAATCTACTCTGGAAGCAGTAAAAGCTAAAGGCTATGTTCAGTGTGGAGTAAGTCAGGGTCTTCCCGGGTTTTCAAATGCTGATGACAATGGTAACTGGACAGGGATTGATGTTGATCTTTGTCGTGGTGTTGCCGCTGCTGTTTTTGGCGATGCTGATAAAGTCCGCTTTACGCCGCTATCTGCTAAACAGCGCTTTACCGCGTTATCATCCGGTGAGATTGATATTCTTTCACGGAACACAACATGGACAATGACTCGTGACACCCAGCTAGGTCTGAACTTTGCTGGCGTCAATTATTACGATGGTCAGGGCATGATGGTTCCATCCAGTCTTGGTGTTACATCAGCGACTGAACTTGATGGTGCTAATATCTGCACAAACACAGGCACGACGACTGAGCTGAACATCACGGATTACTTCCGTGCTAACAATATGAGCTTTGAGCTGGTTGCCTTTGAAAAAGCAGATGAGGTTGTTGCCGCTTATGATGCGGGACGTTGTGACGTTTACACAACTGACCGTTCAGGTCTGGCCGCACAGCGTACCAAGCTGACTAACCCTGATGCACATGTTGTTCTGCCGGAAATCATTTCCAAAGAACCATTGGGCCCTGTTGTCCGTCAAGGTGACGATCAGTGGTTTAACATTGTTCGCTGGTCACTGAACGCGATGATCAATGCCGAAGAACTTGGTGTTACACAATCCAATGTTGGTAGCATGATGGGGTCGGATAATCCTTCCATCAAGCGTCTTCTGGGTGAAGAAGGTAACTTTGGTGAAGAACTTGGTCTAAGCAATGACTGGGCTGCTAACCTGATCAAGGCTGTTGGTAACTATGGTGAGTCTTATGACGCGCATGTTACTCCACTTGGTCTGGCTCGTGGTGTTAACGCATTGTGGAGCGATGGCGGAATTCTATACGCCGCGCCTATCCGCTAGGTGTAAATACATTTGGGGCATCCATCCTTATGGGATGGGTGCCGCTAACCCCTTGCAGATTGAATATTCTGGTAAAAATATCTGACTAAAGGGCATTACAGTAATGAATTCTTCTGATTTATCGCGATTATGGAATGATGCACGCATCCGCCGTATAGCCATACAGGTTATATTAGTCGCGCTAGTTGTGTTTTGTTTCTGGTGGCTGATCAGCAATACATCACAAAATCTGGATAAACTGAATAAATCTATCGGTTTTGATTTTCTCTCGCAAAATGCGGGATTCCAGATCGCCCCGACATTAGGCACATGGCTATTTTCTTATGAGGTGGGGCAATCTACCTATTGGGACGTGTATCTGATTGGTATTATAAACACGCTTCTGGTTGCTGTTCTGGGTATCATCGCGGCAACGGTGATCGGCTTTCTGGTCGGTATTATGCGGCTATCGAATAACATCATTTTCAGAAGCTTTGCAACGGTATATATTGAACTCTTGCGGAATATCCCACTGCTTCTGCAGTTATTTTTCTGGTATTTTACGGTCTTGCGTTCCTTGCCGGATAAGCGGGGTAAGGTTGATCTGATCCCCGGCGCGGTTAGCGTTAATCTGGAAGGATTATTTCTGCCCTTTCCCATATGGCATAGCGGTGCCGGTTTTGCCGGTATCATTTTGCTGATTGCCGCTATATCGGCGCTATACATGCGCGCAAAATCGCGTTCAAAACAATTAATGACTGGCCATCCTTTAGCGATATGGCGGATCACCGCGGGCATATTCGCCGCCGCGTGTTTGATGATCGTTGTCAGTGTCGGGATTCCCATGGAATGGAGCCAGCCAACATTCATAGAAACAGGGCCAATTCTCAAACAGGGATTTGATAAAGCGACCGCTATCATGATCATCCCCGAAATGCTGGCGGTCTGGTTTGCGCTGACATTATATACCGCCGCCTTTATTGCGGAAAATGTCCGTTCAGGTATTCTGGCGGTTAGCAAAGGCCAGACAGAAGCCGCAAATGCGTTGGGTTTAAGCACTGGCCAGACATTGCGGTTGATTGTTATTCCGCAAGCGATGCGGGTCATTGTGCCGCCGCTGACATCACAATATCTCAACCTTACGAAAAACTCGTCATTGGCGGTGGCTATTGCTTATCCGGAACTGGTGTCCATCTTTGCCGGCACGGCTATGAATCAGGTGGGTAAGGAAATTGAAATGTTCTTCATGATGATGGTGGTTTATCTGACGTTCTCGCTTCTGACCTCGGCCTTTATGAACTGGTTTAATCATCGCAGCAAGCTGGTGGAACGGTAATGAAAACAGATCACTCAACCGCCTATGTTCGCCAAGAAGACGCGCCCTTATTGCCGCCACCGCGTAATGAAACAGGTATCATTGGCTGGTTTAATCAGAATATTCTGAGCCTGATCAATGATTTTAGCGGTATAGGCGCGGCTATCCGTTCGGTCTTGATGGCCGTCGGGACATTGGCCATTCTGTATTATTCTGCACATATATTATGGGCATTGATTGATTTTGCCATAATCGAAGCCGTATGGTCTGACCCTGATGAATTAAAGCGCGTGGTCTGCACCACAGAAATTGCTGGCGGGATACAGCATAATGGCTGGCATGGTGCATGCTGGCCATTGGCAACGGCTAAGATGAAGTTTCTTATTTATGGCGCTTATCCGGCCGAAGAATTATGGCGGGTTAATATCACTGGTCTTGTTCTGATCATAGGGCTGGTCTGTCTGATGTTTGATCGGATGCCATACCGGATGCATATTGGTATATCCATGCTGACCATTTTTCCGGTTTTTGCCTATATTATGCTGGTCGGGCTTGGTGACTGGATCGGCCTGCCATATGTTGATACCCGTGACTGGGGTGGCGTGCTGGTGACGCTGGTGGTTGCCTTGACGGGTATTATTGCCTCATTACCGCTTGGGGTTGTGCTGGCGCTGGGGCGACAATCAAATATGCCTGCTGTTCGTTATTTATGTACCGGATTTATTGAGTTCTGGCGCGGTATTCCGCTAATCACTGTGCTGTTTATGGCATCGGTGGCATTGCCGCTTTTCCTGCCAACCGGGGTGACGATTGATAATCTGTTGCGGGCGTTGATCGGGGTGACGTTATTTGCATCTGCCTATATGGCTGAGGTGATCAGAGGCGGACTTCAGGCTATCGATAAAGGCCAGTACGAAGCCGCTGATGCGCTGGGGCTGGGGTATTGGAAATCCATGCGGCTGATTATTCTGCCGCAAGCTTTAACCTATGTGATCCCCGGAATTGTGAATACGTTTATCGGGCTGTTCAAGGATACTACGCTGGTAGCGATTATTGGTCTGTTTGATCTGTTAGGCGCGGCACAGGCGGCGATTAATGATGCTGGTTGGTCATCACCGGTTCAGGCTATCACGCTTTATCTCTTGGTAGCGACTTTTTACTTTATTTGCTGTTTTGTCATGTCGCGGTATTCGATGCGACTGGAACGCAAACTTGACCGCTCAAACCGCTAGAATGGCTTGTCCGGTATTGGAGGAAGAATATGGCGAATAATGCGAAACTGAAAAAACAGGGTAGCGAGGAAATCGTTATCAGCATGAACGGAGTCAACAAATGGTTTGGCAGTTTTCATGTGTTGCGCGATATCAATCTGAACGTCCATAAAGGCGAGCGGATTATTATTTGCGGGCCCTCTGGTTCTGGTAAATCAACCGTGATCCGTTGTCTGAACGCATTGGAACATCATCAGGGCGGGGATATCAATATTCTGGGTGTTACGCTTGATAATAATGTCCATAATGTAGAAACGGTGCGCCGTGATGTTGGTATGGTGTTTCAGCAATTTAATCTGTTCCCGCATCTGTCTATTCTTGAAAACTGCATTCTTGCCCCGACCTGGGTGAAAAAAATGCCACGCGCCGAAGCCGTGGATTTGGCCATGTCATTACTGGAACGGGTGAAAATCCCCGAACAGGCACATAAATATCCGGGTCAGCTATCCGGCGGCCAGCAACAAAGAGTGGCGATTGCCCGTGCATTATGTATGCAACCGGAAATTATGCTGTTTGATGAGCCGACTTCCGCGCTTGATCCGGAAATGATCAAAGAAGTGCTGGATGTGATGGTTGGTCTGGCCGAAACGGGCATGACCATGATTTGCGTCACCCATGAAATGGGTTTTGCCCGCAAAGTGGCTGATCGGGTGATTTTCATGGATGAAGGCCAGATCATTGAACAGAATGAACCGGAAGCGTTTTTCAGTAAGCCGAAATCTGACCGCACCAAGCTATTCCTGTCGCAAGTATTAAGCCATTAATTCGCTTTCCAGTGCCAGAATATCAGCCCATGTTTTTTCTGGAACAGGGATCACCCCATCAGCGATATTGCGGTGATGGCGTTCACGCTCGCCGGGTATCTCAACTTGATTAAACCCCGGTGCTGGCGGACATTGGCGCATATCATCCAGAATATGTTCTGCCATATTCTGCAATTGGCCAGCATCCTGATAGCGGCGCGTATCAATCGCAATAAGCAACCAGTTCGCTTCGGTTTTGACCTTGCCTAATAATGCTTCGGCAATTAATTCTGCCATTAGCGCCAGCGCATAGCCTTTATGCTCTCCGCTAGGCAGGATAGCGCCGCCATCAAAATAATCATCGGGATTTGTGGTGGGGATGCCGTGTTT
>Ga0233444_10003621_pt1 | contig 15206 bp, 15 predicted proteins | sample SI_124_October20_6_FD_182792 | JGI IMG/M metagenome (GOLD analysis project Ga0233444, IMG submission 182792) | Seawater microbial communities from Saanich Inlet, British Columbia, Canada - SI_124_October2016_10_MG | ecosystem: Environmental > Aquatic > Marine > Inlet | place: Canada: British...
CCTATTGCCGGCGCTGGGGATACGCGTGCTTTTGGAACGCAACGCGCCAGCTGCCGCACCTGCCCAAGACCTTTGAGAAGCTGCCTCTTGTGCGTTGGGCGCTTGAGCGCCACGACGCCGTGCTCCAGATTGACGACGATGCGTCGGTGCACCGCCAGCACCAGCCCATCGAGGACTTTCTGCGCACCTTTCCAACGGCGTCGCTCATCGCGTCGAGTGCTGGATGGAACGTGCCAGTCGAATCTGGGCGGTTCAAGACGACGTGGGACGTGCCCACGACTGTGCACCCGAAGCGCCCACGCGGTGTGCACCCCTCGACCTACGCACCGCAGGGTGGCCTCTTCTTGTGGCGCCGGAGCAATTACACACTGACGCTGATCGACGCGCTACTCGCAAAGAATGCACGGCACTTTACGCGCTACGCGACTCGCTGCTGCTACGAGCAGGATGCGGTCACCGCGGCAACACGCACGTCGTGGATGCTGCACGTGGGCCTGCTGCCCATGCACGCGTTCAACTGCCTGCCAGGCGACCTGAACACCTACGGCCGGTGCGTCGACCCCTTTGTGCTGCACATTGCGGGCACCAAGGCCAAGGACGCCGTGAACGCGTCTATTCAAAAGATGCGCGCTAGTGGCTGAGAATAATAACAATCAAGTCCATTTTGCCTCCCGCCTTGACGCAAAGAAGACGCGGTCTCCGCCCGAGTCGAATGTAAAGCGCAAGTCGTCGTAGCCGTGCGCCTTTAGCAGTTGCGACACTTCCTGCGTCGGTCGCTCCACGACCAGGACGCGCACGGGGTGTTGTTTAAAGTTGAGCGTCTGCAGCACGCTCAGCTCCGCGCCTTCGACGTCCAGGAATAAGACGTCGATCTTATCAATGAACATGTCGCTCAGCAACGCGGAGAACCGCACCACATCGAGTCGGTGCTGCCGGAACGCGACGCCGTAGCGCGCGGCGTAGCGCCTTGCGTGGGCCGCGCTCCTGAGATCGGCGTTGCTACTGCTGTTTGGAGCCGCGATGCCGCTGAGCCCCGTCTCCCAGTCGCGCGACGAATCGCGCTTTTCGGAATCTCCGGGGCGGTAGAATGAAAAAAATGTCGCCTTGCCGTCGGGAGGAAAGTCGAGCGGGTTGCCCACGAGCGTGTTGACGCGCTCGGCCTCGGGCCGATTCATGGCGATGCGCTTGTACACCTCAGGGTTGCCCTCGATGAGCAGCGCGCGCCAGCCGAGCGTCTTGGAGAAGAAATAGCTGTTGGACATGTGGGTTCCGTCATTGGCGCCCATCTCCACAACGGTGTGGTTTCGCCCAGTGAGCGAGACCGGAGCGCTGCATCCGCACTTTCCCCTCGGTGGGTCCCAGACGCGGCACCGAGTCGTGCCCAGATGATCAACGCGTCCGCCCAACAGCGAAAAAATCGTTTGATCCTGCTTCTCGATCGACTGAAAGGCACATGCTTTCCAGGTGGTCGATGCAAACATGTCGATGGCCGCGCTAGCACAAAGGAGTCCGTTGCGTGATCGCATGGTTAGCGCATGCCATGGTGCGCGGGCTCAAGTCGCTGATTTCCAAGACGAGCCCAGGCAAGCTCGTCAAGGCACGCAAGTACACTTGCTACCGCGCGACGACCGAAGCCGGACGGCCGCGGGGTCCCAAGCTGCGGGGCGTGGCGCGGCTGCTGGAGGCTCACATTTTCTCAAACGGACAGTTGCCAAAGCAATCGGACGGTGGGCCCTCTGGCTACGCAGGCGGAAAGTTTTGGCAGGGAAACGGCTTGAAGCGCGGCGCCGCGGTCGACGCGCAGGTTTCCCGGCTTTCAAAAGCGAGCGCCAGCGCGCGCAGCGGAGCGCGCAAGCTGCAACTCACCAACCACGTCTTCGACGCGCTGGCGTACCACAATCTCGAGCCGATCGAGGCTCAGCGCGTGGTGCTCGACGAGCGTCGCGGGCTGGCGACGGCGGTGGATATTGTTTGCGTCAACAAGGAGCGAGCCGACGAGCTGGTGCTTGTAGAATTGAAAACAGGCTACCGGGGCGATCGGTCGGCGCCGGTGCGCAACGTTGCGGGTATGGCCGTCAAGATGAAGGCACCGCTGACGACGGCTCGGGATTGCGCACTACACCGTCACCTCGCGCAATTGGCGGCGACGCGCGCGCTGTTCTTGCAAGAGGACGCCACGATCAGTGCGCTCAAGAAAAAGGGAGTGACGCGCGTCGTCGGGGTGCTGCTGTACGTGACCCCAACGGCCTCAGAGGTGCACGCTCTGGAGGACTGGTGGTGCCGCAGGGGACAGATGCTCCTCGACCGGCTCGCAAATGTGTAATCGACTTTTTAAAATACACGCTTTAAAACTCGGTCGTCGACGCCTCGTAGGCCCAGGTCTTGCGCGCGTGGCAGTTGGCGCACAGCAGCTGGCACTTGGCCATCTCGGCGTCCAGCAGGTCGCGCACCTTGTCGAGCGCCGACGCGTTGGCGTTGTTGTGCGCCAATCCCGCGACGCCGCCGACGACTCCAAAGAGCCCGCCCCTGGCCTTGGTCGACTCGTCCAAGTGGTCAAAGTCGAAGCCGGGCTCGGTGCCGGGCTCAACGGGCCGCGCGCAGGCCGCGCAGGCGCCGAGGCGCCGCTTGGCGGCGTCCACGTGCTGATGCTTGGGGTATTTGATGACGGCAACGCGCCGCGCCTCGTACTGCCTGATCTCGAGCGCGGTGCCCCTGGCCTTGCCCGCGGGCATGGTCGTCGGGTCGGCGCACCGCTTGCCCGCGTTGGACGTCGGCTCGAGCCTGTGGCACACGTGGCAGATCCACTTCTCGATCTGCTCGGCCTCGATTTCCATGGCCGGCACGCCGCCGTGGCCCGGCCACCTCATGTAGTCGCTGAGAGCGAGCGGCTTGCCCGTGGTCTTGTGCTTCGCCTTGGGGTTGGTGCCGTGGTCGGCCGTGAGCACGGGCCACACGTCGGGTCCGCGCTCCGGGCAGCCCGGGTGCGCGCACCCGTTGTTGAAGGCACACATCTCCTGCCGCTTGGCGGTCCACCACGCCTTGCACGCGCGCGCCGCCGGACCCAGGCAGCCCGGATCGGGTCGGCACTCGGAGCACTTGTCGGTGCGCAGCGCCTCGAGGATGGCGCGGTGCACGAGGCAGGCCTCGCGATCCTTGAGCGCGTGCGCGGCCTTGTAGGCGTCGTATGCGGCGAGAAACTGCGCGTGCTTGGCCGCCGTGTTGGCCGACCCGGCCGCGGGCGCAAACCACGCGTAGTCGTGAAACTGGCGGCGGCACATGTGATGGCAGCCGCCCTTGAGCGTGCCGTCGGTGTCTACGTATACAATGTAGATCGAGCACGGCTTGCCTTTGATAGTGACCGTGACCGTCTTGCCGCGCTCGGGGTCGTGTCTGAGTTCCAATGGCGCAAACCACTCGTCGTCGTCGCTGACCTCGCAAAGCGCACACTCTTCCATTGCGCGCGCGCCATTGCGCGCGCGCGCACACCGCAAGCGTAGCGTTCGTCGGATAAACCCGATACTCGCAGAGCAAGGTTAGCAACGTGCGCTTCGTGCTTCTGAGATGACTTTAATCTTGCCCGCCGACGTCAACCTCACGCTTGTGGCGCACATGCTTATGAATCGACGGCTTGCCGAAGGAGACACCACGACAACTGAGACACCCGACGTGGGAGTGACGCACTCGACCGCGGAGGAGGTTTGGGCAGTCATGTTTTTGGTCGTGGTACTCATCCTGGCGCTGTGCATGTGCTTTGCATGCTGCGGAGTCGGCGCGCAGCTGCTCGGCTGTGGCTCGTTCATTACGCAATCGCTCTTGTCGTGTTTTGGCATCGCCACCCAGTTTTGCACTGGCTGTTGCAACGGCGGTGGTGGCAAGAACAAGACGACAACTAAGACGAGCGTGGTGGCACCCGACGACGTCGTGCCAGACGCCAAGGTCATCGGCCCGGCGCCAGTGTACGAGCCGATCGAGGAACTCGCGCCTCTCCGGCCCAAGCGCGAGACCCAAGCGTCGAATCCAAAAGAGTACACCTGCTGCGGCTTTGCGCTGCCATGTCTCGCGTGGCTGTCGGTGTGCGGCTGCTCGTTTGTCGGCTGCGCCTGGTTGACCACCTGCTGGACGCGCGCCTGTGGCGGCGGCGGCGAGGACAACCACCGGCGTGGCCGGCGAGAGGCGCCCGGGGGCGGGCTCTCGTTTGTGCAAAACCTGCTCACGTGCTGGCGATGCTGCGGCTTGTTGCCAGTCTGCTGCCCGGCGCAGCACGAGCGGCCGCGGAGGACTCTGCCGTATCGACGCCGCGCCGTACCCGTGGCGACACCCAAGCCCATGCCAACAGTCGTGGAGGGAGTGCCGATGGATGAGGGCAAAGCCGTTCGGCCAATGCCGGCCCTAAACATGGCATAGGGTGTGGGGCGATAACCCGTAAGGTGGGTGGTTTCTTTTAAACGACATTTACAAAGTGACGCCATGGGCGGCGGCGGGCTGGACAGTGGGCTGCCACGCGGCTTTGACGCGCGCGTGCGCGAGCTCCTGAGCCTGCTGCGCAGCGCCGCGTTTGAACGCAAGGACGCCATTTCCAATGCGTTTCGCGACCTGTCACCCCTGCGCCAGTTTGGAGACAAGGAGCGATTAGGCACAGAGTTTCCACCACCGACACAAGCGGCCTGGAACGACTTCCTCGAGGTGGGCGCGGTCGAGCCAATTTGTGCGCTCCTTCAGTCCAAGCGCGTGTCGCTCGTAAATCTCAAAAAGCGAGTCATCCGCGTCAGGGGTATGCGTCGCAAATTGGAGGGGCGCGTGGATCTGCTGCGCAACCACTGGCTTGCGCGACAGGAGACGGGCGAGGTTGCGAGCGATCTCGTGGACCAAGACCGCGACGCGCGCGCCTACCTGGCGTACCGCGCAAACGAGCGCCTGCGTGCCACGCAGCCGGATGCGCTGCGCGAGTTGGAGGCGCGATTCGGCGCGTCGAGCTTGACCCCAACTGTAGCACCCCCGCCGCCCATGAGTCTAGCCGACTGTTTTGACAAGGAGTTGGAACTCGACGTTTCGCTTCAGCGTGAACGCGTACTCAGCGAGGAGACGAAGCTGCTGGAAGAATGGAAGGCCGACTTTGAAACGGACCTCAACATGTTGCGCATGCATCAATTGGTGCCGTCCACGGGCCTTGAAGGGCAGCCGATTGGCGTGATGCCGTACCCGTTTATGGCTTCCAAGGAGCGGATGCGCACCATTGAACAGAATTTGGAGGATTACAACACCGAGATCAAACGCAAGCTGACCAGTTGGAGCTACCAGTTGGAGATTCGCCATACCGACGTCATCTCGGCGCGCGCGCGTTTGGACCTAGCCAACAGCGCACGGCACTACAAGCGGCTGCTCGATCGCGCACGCGACGGTGGGGACGAGGACGATGCACGCGAGGCCGACAGCTACAAGAGACGCACGCTTCAGCCGTTCCAGGGCGCATACGAGGACATCCTGCTGCGCGCCATGGAACGACTCTCGGGCGTCTACCGATTCAATTCCGCGTGGGAAATCAAAACGTACATAAACAACGAGATTGCAACCCCGATGAGCGAGGATACCATCTTAGAGCTGAATGAAACAAAGGAGCGGTCGGTCAGCGAGCGCGACAGTCTTTCGGAACGGATGCGTACATTGCTGAGCCAGTGGGGACCTCAGCTCGCGCTGCACGACTCGATGGCAAACCGGCTCTTGGAGGCCTACGAGGTGCGCCACGTGTTGGATGCAGACCCCGTGATGACAACCACCATCAGAACCATGACACCGCGGCTGCTTGCAATCTTCATGACGTCGCCATGGCACGAGCGCAATCACCGCGGTGGCCTTGGCATGGACGAGAGCACTGCCCGCGTGAAGTCCTGGCTGGCTGAGCACGCGCGCGCTCAAGCTTTGCGAGTCGACCTGAATCTCATGGACGTTGTCATGGAGCAAGAGGAGCCGCGTTCGTCGTCTTCCGACCAAAACCAAGACGATCCCAACCGACCCTTTTTGCCGCTCCGCATCCAGGCCGCCTTGCCACCGCTGCCAACGCTCGCCATGGCCGCCCAGGTGGCCACGGCCGCCTTGCGACGGCGCGCGCTGGCGACCAACGTATTGCGCTAACGGGCGCAATTACGATTGGTCGCCGTGTACGCATTGTGTGGGTGAGTGTTGTTTTCAATTCGCTTGCGATGACCCCACCACGTCGGCGCTCGGAAGGCGCCGTCATGCTAACGGCCGTGGTGCCCGCAGCAGCGAGCAGCGCGCGCGAAGGTCGGAGTGTGTCATTTCTTACGCCAATATCACCATTGCTAGTACCAGAACAGGAGTACGTGACTCCACCCCCACCACCCCCACCGTCACCCTCCCAGCACGAGCTCCCACCACCACCCGACAACATCACACACGAATACACCATGAGCGATAGCAGCAGCTACGACTATGACGATAGTAGCAGCAGCAGCAGCAGCGACGCCAGTGTCTACACGGCTCCATCGTCTCCACGCCCGTGCTCTCCATTTGCGAGCCTTCAAAAGCGACTCCATGAAATCTCGGTGCGCAACTTTACGCTCCTCCGACGCGCACGCCGTGCGCACGCCATGATGCTGCTAAAGATGCGCAACGAGGAGTCTGATCCTCCCACGTCGCACGCAACGGTGGTGCCTTTACCACCGCCCAGTCCACCTCCTCCATCGCCGTCTTCAAGCTGGCCTTGCACACCTTCAGATACTTCTCCATGTGCTCCTGAACCAGAGGCGGTGCCAGAGTCGCATCTTCAGGAGGAGGTTCGAGCGCTGGTGGCAAGGGTCCTGGCGTCGGCAATTTGAGGCCAGTCTTGGTGGTTTCGCGCGCCACGCGCCAGGCCGCATCGTATTCCGTCGCGCGCCAGAATGCATCGAATTTCTCACGCTTCTTCAGTTCGCGGTAGCGCTTCTGGTAAATGTGCTTGGGCGTCCGCATTCGGTTCTCCTCTGCCTGCTTGAAGATGGTGCGACCAAGGTTGCTGCACCGAAACGTGAAGGTGACGTACCTTGCCTCGGTGTTGGGCGTGCGCGTGCGCTTGACCTCGCGCTTAAAAAACCCACCCGTGCTGTAGAACTCGTAAATTCCACCCTCGTCGTTAAAGTCGTTGAGAAAGTCGAGATTGCCAATATCGCTGCATCGCTCGGCAGTGATGTCGCTCAGCACCTCGTACGAGTACAAGTCGACGTACTTGTCGGGTGTATCGATTGGCTCCTTGAGATCAGACAGGTGCACCACGACGTTTTCTGCCTCCTCTACTGGCTGCGCGGTGACCCCGAGTGTGGACTCAAGACGCACGATGACGTCTTGTGGCTCCTCGACCGGCGAAGCTTCCTCGCAGAGCGCGAGTGCGGACTCAAACGGGTTCTCGCCGACCTCAAAAACCACATTGTCCAATGCTTCGGTGAGACACTTTTGCCTCGAGACGTGCGATTGAGCTTGTTGCACCTGCTTGCGCTTTCGCTCGTAGCTTCGCTTCGCCTGAAGCCGCCCCGCATTCTTGGGGTTGAGGTACCACCACCGGCGGCTGCAACGCCTGGCGCTTTTGACCGAGTTTCCGTACCCCATCGCCTCGGCCACGCGCCGCCAGTAGGCCTCGTCGCCGAGCCCAGCCTTGGTCGAGCCGCCAGCGATGCCACCACGCCGGTTGAGCGGCACGTCAAAGTCGGGCAAACATAGGATCTGAATCATTCGATCGTCCTCGTGCTTTGTCCACTTCACCGTCGACTTGTCGATGCGTCCATCGGTGTGGCGATGGATCATCATAGCCTGCGGCGTCTCAACAACCTCAGGCAACGATCCCTCGAGTAGCGCATTATGCGCCGCCGCAGCGTGCCTGCCCGCCTCCTCGGCCGTGTTGTAACTGCCCAGGTGCACCCAGCTCGCATTGCCCACCGCGATGCGTGCCTGGTACGGCTTGCGGTTCCTGTGGCCGTGGTCGGACGCCGATGCCCTGACGACCCCATAGTACCCCGTCCTGGTCACCTTTGACGGCAGCGGTGGGGGCAAGACTTCTGGCTCCGCCGCCAGCAGACGCGCCTTCAAGGCGGCGTTTTTGCCCCGTGCAGGCGGATGCAGATCGACGCGCAAGCGCTGCTCCTGCACGGCGCGCTGCATCTCCTCGTACCGTTTTGTGGGCTTGGGAGACCGCTTCGTGGTGCTGAGGACCTCCGACATGGCCGTGCACAGTCGAGACGCGTACTGTGGGCGCGTTGGGGCGGCTGGGTGGTTAGCGCGCGCGCTTGTGTGCGCGCGTGGCTGTGCGTGTTTCAAAAGGCGCGCACGCACGCGGCAAGCGGCCGCGTGCAACCGGCCGAAAAAGGCATGTTTGCGCGCTTGCTGCTCGGTTTTGTAATCGCGCGTCGGCGGCCCGCCACTCGTGAGAACAGCTCGCATTTGACGTTTGATCTAACGTGAAGGCCGCGTTAACAGCTCGCTTTTCTAAAAAACTACTAAAGGTGAATCGTTCTTACTTTTTCTGAAAGACCACTTGCTGCTCGCTTTTGCATGTGTTGCCTAATCGGGTAACACACGCAAAAGCGAGCTGCTACCGGCCGTTTAAAAAAAGTAAGAACGATTCACCTTTAGTAGTTTTTTAGAAAAGCGAGCTGTTAACGCAGCCTTCACGCGTGGGCCGAACGTCAAAAGCGAGCAGTGCGACGGAGTAAACGGTCGGCGCTAAGCGTCGCGGCACGCCGCACAAATACGCACACTGGGAACGATGAAGCGACCATTTGAGTTTGATCTCGCCGACTGCTTGGGCGGTGAGCTCTTGGAAGAGCCGCCGCCGGCCAAGGTGGAAAAGGCGGAGCCCGTTGTGGCAAAGGAGCCACCGGTTGTGACGCCGCCACCCGTTGTGACGCCGCCCCCGCCTCCGCCCGCGTCGCCCGTGCGCTCGCCCGTGGCGGCCGCGTCGCCACCCGTCTCGCGCCCGCGCACGCCCGACCCGATGGCCGTGCTCAGCCCCGCGGACGCAGAGCTTGCGGCGCTTCTCAACGGCGCACCACCACAGCAACACGACGACGTGCCGACGTCGTCAGAGACGCCGCCGCGCTGCCCCACGCCCGACCCGCTGTCGGTGCTCAGCCCGGAGCAGGCGCTGCTCGCCTCGCTTCTCGACGGGGGCGCGCTCGGCGACGGTGGAAGCGGCGAGGTGCCGTGCCGGGAGCCTGCACCGCCGACGGGGAAAGTTCCAAACTGGAAACGCAACGGCTCCCCGGGGATTTTGCGGGAAGAAGGGGGCGTGAAAGCGTGGATGCGTAAATTGAATCTCTGACACGCGTTACATGACAACCGACCGCTGGCGGTAGAGTGCCGGGGGTGCCGCCGGGGGCTCCTCCATCCCCAGGCGCAACTTGATGACCTTGATGAGCGCGTCGTTGGTGCTGCTCACTGCGCCCCCGTTGTAGTTCTCGTGGATCCTCTTGTACGCGGCACACAGGCGAGTCGAAGCGTCATCGCGCTTTTCGTAGGCCTCAATGGCAGCCTTGCCGAGCTCGGCGAGGACCTGATCGGCCACCGCGTAGAGGTTGTTGACGAGCGTGGCATTCTCCGTGCTCTTGTCGCTTACATACTTCTTCTTGGCCTTGTCAAGGGCCATGGCGGCGGTGAGAGCCTCATCGGCAATGTTAGTGTCCGCGCACCGCTGCTTTTTGGACTGGTGCTCCTGCTGAAGGCGCTCGAGGATCTGCTTGGCCTGGCTGGTGTACTCGATCCTGAAGATGTAGCTGCAGGAGTCTGCATTAGGGCGCAGCACCCACATCTTGTTGCGCTCCTTCATATTGAGAAGCTCCTCGGGCAGGTGCTTGTACACGTCCCACTTGGTTGCGCCGAGCCTGGACAAGATCTCGAACGAATAGTCCCCGCCATCGTCCACGATCCCCTTCTTGGCGTGCTCCATGACCTTGTCCTTGTGCTCGCCCCATGCCTTGGCGATCTCCTTTGCCAGCGCCTCGCCGTGCTCAAAGTTGTTCAGCCGCTTGAACTCGGCCTCGGCGGCGACCTGTGCCAGCTGCTGGTCAAAGGGCACATTGGGTGCGGGTGCTGCCATTGCCTCCAGTGCGGGCTGAACAAGTGCGTTTGCCAGCGCCATAATTTTAATTCACAAAAGACACGCGCGCGCGCACACCGCAAGCCAACACCCGCTTCTGCCCTAATCCACTTCTTCGGCATCCGACGCTTCGTGCTCTTGCGTCACAAGGTGCGGCACGCTCTGCACGCGACGGAGCAGGCGCACCGTCTCGGCTGCCAGCGTTGCCAACAGCTCGCGCTCTTGGGTGGCCTTTGCGTACTCGTCCTTCAGCGCGTCGGCACGCTTGAGATAGGTGCCCTCGTCGATGCGCGCATTCTCCATTGCGTCTTCGAGCGCATCCATGCGCGTGCGAAGCTCGTCCACCGTTTGTTTCCTGTTCTCGGTGCCGCGCAGGCCGAGCGGTCCGTAGTTGGTGCTGATGTGGCGAGTCTCGTGTTGACCCTCGGCTTCCATCTCGCGCAGAATCTCTCGGCTGCGCCGATAGTACCACAGGGCTGGATCGGGATCGTAGGCTTCGATTACCGAGCTCGCGTCGCTCTGCGTGTCGTCGTCGTTTAAATTGTCCTCAACACCTTCAACTGTGGTCTCGCGGCGGTTCCGCATCGCCTGTACGATGGAACGCTCCCGCTCGCGCAATGCGCGCTCGAGCACGCGAATGTCGCTGTGCGACCACGACATGAGCTGGTCGATCAAAAAAAGGGTCAGCGTGCGGCGCCGTTCAGTCAGCGCACTGTCCATGCTGCGATCACACCCACCGCACGCACTCCGCAAGCTAAACCCCAAGAACTAGCGATTATGGGGCCCGTCACTTGCGATTTTACCCCAGCATCGAGCGCACGCCGCACGCCGCTTAAACAACGGTCAACTACTCCCACCCTCACGACTCGCCCTCAACGCCACAAACAACGCGAGCCCACCCTTGCACACTGAGTCGAGTATGCCGTAACCCAGGTCCTTGAGCACGCTCAGCAGCGGGTCGGTCTGGTCGCTGGGCATGCCCTCGGCGCGGTTGCTAGGGTCGAGGTTTTTCGACCAGCAGTTCAGCCAGACAATCTGCAGCAGCGAGATGACCGGGTAACCGACCTGCATGATGGACAGCACCCAGAGCACGTAGGCGTCTTCCGTGGCATGGTCGTTTGTCTTCTCCTGCGGCAAGCCAACGTGCATGAGCAGGTCGATCGTGGTCAGCACCCAGATGATGGTGGCGCCGCCGTAGGCAAGAACGCCCAGCACGACGCTGACGGCGCGAGAGGCGCGGGCGCGGTCCTTGGGCGCGCGAAGGTCGTTGAGGAAGAAGCGCGCGATAGAGCCGAGGAAGATGACGATGGTCTGGAGAAAGGCGGCCGTGTGCGTCGCGAAGATGCGGTGGTGGTCGGGCTGGGCCTGGTCGGCGACGGCGTGCTCGGCGAGCTTCATGAGGACCAACTGTGCAGCCATGGGGGAGCGTCAGCGAGGGCTCGACAGGCAACGAGTGCACGCGTGTGCGCGTTGAGCAAACACTCGCGCACACGCGCGCACACCGTGACGGTCCAGTCCGAGTGCCTGCGCACACGGAATCGCCAAGTGTCAGCAAACGTGTACACCACTCGTGTGTGGTTACGGCCAACGGGCTTGCCTCAGAGAATCGACCGCGATCTCCTGCGCGTACAGCTTGGAGCTGTTCTTGTAAACCTGTGCCTCGTAGTCGTTCGGCTTGGCGCGCCCGAGCCCTACCATCAAGGCCGTGAGCGGCTTGACGTTGAGGGCTTGGAGGCGGATGCGCCAGACTGCCGATGGCCACACGAGAATGCGCGTAAGCATCCATGGGATGGAAGCAGCGCTGGGCGAGGGAGAGGCGCACTAAACATGTAGTGGACCACCGCCACCGCGTTGATCGCCGCCGCCAGGCCGCACGTCTTGACCACAATCGGATCCGAGCTGCCGGCGGCGACGAGGCCGGCGAAGACGCCGGTGCCCAATAGCTTAAACAAGACCACCTGTATGCGTAACGCGTGACTTTGGCTTGCGGTATGGTTAACGAGGGTTAGAGTGTGATTTACAAACCCGCATCACAGAGGCCCGCAGCGGCACGGGGCAGCTGCCGATGGCCTGGAAGCGCAGCCTGGGATGGACCTGCGCGACCGTCGAAAAGTCGCCATTGATCAGCGCCTCGAGCTCGTTGCTCTCGTCCCGCGGCGCGTTCTCGGGCTTGGCCGACCGGTCGGTGGCGACGATGGGAAGCGCGCGAAAGGTGAACCGCTGAGGTGGCTGCATGCGCGACTGCAAAGCACTTCTTGTTACACTCAACACGACACGGGCTAAATGCGGCCGCGCTTTGCCATTGGCAAGCGCACACATGCACGGGACCACGACACGCGTGACCATGGCGCGCACGCCCAAACGCACACACGAGTCCACTGACAACTACTGGGCCACAACAGCCAAGGGGAGGCGCTTCACGCGTCGGCGTTGGCAGCCTCCTCGGCAGCCTCCTCGGCAGCCGCCTTGGCCTCGGCCTCGGACACGCGCTTGCGCTTCTTGCCGTTGGTGGAGCGCACGGACTTGAGGTGATCCTTGAAGACATCAAGCATCGCCTTGGGGTCCCAGCCGGCCGGTTTGTCCTCGTTGTTACCGAGCCAGGTGGCGATGGACTCGTTGAGGTCCTCGAAGCGATTGGTAACGGACTCGAGATCCTTGGTCTTCTCCGTGGCGATGGCCGTGGTCTTCTCCAGCTCGACGCGGAAGATCTTGCAGTTCTTCTTCATCTCCACGTACTTGCCCGCCTGCTCCTGCATGCGAGGGTACGCCTCGCGCATGCGCCGCGTCTCCTCGTTCTGCTCGCGACGCTTGGCGGCGGTCAGCTCGGCCTTCTCCTTGTGCGCGGCGTACTCTTCGGGGTCCATCTCGGTGACCTTCTTCTTGGCCTTGCCGCCCTTCTTGGGCTTGGCGGCATCGGGAGCCGCCTCGGTCTCCTCGTCGTAGTCCGCGACCATCTGCTTCTGCACCTCCTCGGCCTCCTTCTCGATGATGGCGTAGCTCTCCTTGGCCTTGTCCTTCTCCGCATTGGCCTGGGCCAGCTTCTCCATCTGCTCCGTAATCTCCTTCTCGGTCGCGGCAACGGTCCCCTTCTGCTCGTCAACGACGTTGTCGGTCGGCTCGAGGCCGTACCAGCGGCGGGCGAGCTTGGGGTACTTCCCGCGCAGCTTGCGCACACACTTGCCATTCTCCTCGTAATACTTCGTCGCCTCCTCCGCGTCCTCATCCTCGGCATCTACCTCCTGGTCCGACTCCTCGTCGTCGGCGATGGTGCAGCCCGACGCGTACGTCTTGAGCACCTTCTTCTCCGCCTCGTGGCGCTCCTTCAGCGCGACCAACTCCTTGTCGACGTTCTTGACCACCATGATCTTCTCGACGGCAGCGTTCTTGAGCTCCTGCATCTTATCGTGGCGATCCTTGATGATAGCCTTGCGCTGCGCCGTGCCGCCGGTGCCCTCACGGTCGCGAGCATCGTGCATGGCCTCCTCGCTGAGCTCGACAATGGTGGCGTGGTCCTTGAAAGAGTTGTCGTTGAGCAGCATGAGGCCACGGAGCATCGGGCCGGCGGCGTCGGCGATGGTGAGGGGCTTGGGCGCCGCCGCCGTGGCGTGGCGCGTCGCCCGGCCATTGGGCGTCGCGGCATCGCCCATCTCATCGAGGGCGCACCGGTCGAGGCCCCGGGCGGCAATGTGGCAGCCATGGTCGTGGCACTCGCCGCAGATGTAGTTGCCGATGACATCGGCCGAGTTGGCGAGGGCCACGTCGCCGGCGCGGTTGGACAGGTAGATGCGATCGCCCTGCTGCATGCGGTAGTAGGACTTCAGCTTGCCGTTCATGTCCACCTCGACCGTAGGCGCAGTGAAGTTGCCGTCGGCATCCACCTTGGGCGTAAAGGTGACGGTGTCATCATCGCCATCGTGGATGTACAGGTGCCAGCACTTGGGGTTGTTGCAGCGAAGAATGTTGGACTGTGCACTGGCCGAGGCCTTGAAAAACTCGAGCGCCTTGTTGGCCACGATGGCGGTGACGCCGACAGGTGCTGCTGCATCAGTCGAGGTGGATGCCGATGGGGTCTCGTTGGACGTCGATGCGCTGGCCATTATGACGTTGGTGTCGTTTTCTGAAAGCTGTGGGCGCGCGTGTGTCTGGCACGCGAGTCGATTCACAAACCACCGCTGCCGCACACCGCAAGCGGAGAAAAGCGAGCACATTCCGTGTTAACCCCCAAAAATTTCCCAATTTGGTAGCGTTTACGCCGCGCGGCGGCGGCGCTCACGACGCCAACGGCGCCAACGGCACGCAAGCGTCGAGCGCGGTGGTGGGGAGCAGCGCCATTCGAAACACGGTGCTTGTAAACAAGAGCTTTAATTCATTGAACACGCACACCAAGTATACGCATCTACACTCACAGCCCAACTCACAGTCTACGCCTTCTAACAGTCACTGACCATCAAACACCATGGTCTCGACGGTGACGAAGCGCGGCTCAAGGTAAGGGCAGCTGAAGCAGGCGCCGCCCAAGGCAAAGTCCTTCTTCCACTCGAGGCAGGTGGGGCACTGGCGCAAGGGCCTGGCGTCGTGCTCCTCCTCGGCCTTGCGCTCCGCCTCGATGCGCTCTGCTGTCTCCTCGAGGGACATCTTCTCAGCGCACGTGATCACGCCCTTTTGTGCGTGGAAGTAGAAGCAGTGGGCGTCGTTGGTGCCCGGGATGGTGAAGTAGTCACAAAAGGTGCCGTTGGCCGTGCCGCTGTGGGTGCACCCGGCGTTCTCCTTGGCGGCCTTCACGATGGCGTCGAGGTGGTCAGGGAAGAGGGCCGTGACGAGCTCCAGGCCGGTGTACTTCTCGTGGTTGCGTGCCATCTCGGCAAGCTTCTCGTGGTTGCGTTCCACGACGGCAAGTTTGTTTTGTGCGCGCGTCAAGGGCATGGCGCCGTGGGGTTGTGCTCGTGGAGCTCGTGGACGCACACCGCAATGCACGCGCCAAACCAAAGTTGGCCCCAAGTCGGTGGGCGCCACTCGTTGGCGTCGAGGGCGGCGATGCGGGCCAGCGCCGCGCCAGCCGGAGGTAGGGGAGGCAAACGGTCAACATTGGCTGCTTACCCACCCCAGCGCCGGCTGGCGCGGCGCTGGG
>Ga0233444_10003629_pt1 | contig 15188 bp, 13 predicted proteins | sample SI_124_October20_6_FD_182792 | JGI IMG/M metagenome (GOLD analysis project Ga0233444, IMG submission 182792) | Seawater microbial communities from Saanich Inlet, British Columbia, Canada - SI_124_October2016_10_MG | ecosystem: Environmental > Aquatic > Marine > Inlet | place: Canada: British...
TATAAACAGCCATTATTTCATACATAACATCTGTCCAGTCCTCAAAAATAAGAACTCTAAAAAGAGTCAGTATTAATAGTGATATATCTCCCTATAATTCATGATTAATATTAGAAATATGATATTAAACCAATTACACCGTATATATAAAAAATAATAAATAATGGAATTAAAATGTTGGCTATTTTAGGAATAGCCCTATATGGTATAAAAATCATTTTACTTAGTTCAGGCATAAAATATATGAATCTCAATAATTTAATTATCCTTAAAATCATGCCCAGAAAAAAGCTGGCTATCTTCAAAAATCATCAAGCTACCAACTACTATGAAAAAATCAAAAAGATTACAGAAATTTTTAAATAAGTTGATGTAACAATTTTCTAATTTAATCTTAATAGTAATTTATAAAATATAGTATTTACTTGATCCATACTGTCAATGAAAAAGCAATAATAAAAATTATGATTGCCAAAGTTAAAATAATGGGAGTTATGATTTTTTCAAAAATCAGTATTTTCTTAACTCATTAAAAAACCAGAATTTCAAATAATATTAGAATATAGAAAATATTTATTTTAGAAAAATCAATATCAAATACGTTTATGGTTAATAAAAGATATTCTATGATCCTATACAGAAAAAATGTAAATTTTTATTATGGCAAAAAATATCGAAGTCATCCAAAAGTATATATTTAAAAAAATATTTCACTTTATCATATTTATTTTTCTACAAATGAATTCAGCATGAGATACGATAATATTCAATTATTGATATATTACCTGCTTATCCATGCTGGAAGTATGTAGCAAAATATTAGCCAACCCAGATGATTTAAAGATAAATTGGTTCGACTATAAATGGTTTTCATAGTGCTTCCACAGGCTCATTAACCAGTATGGACAAAACATACTTTTAGTATCTTGATCCATGATCACCTTCAGTTGGGCTAATTTCTGTAGTTAATGGTATAAGTGGTCTCGTTACAGGAAGTTAAAATGTCTACCTTAAAACCGATGAGATGAACTAATGATTGAGTTAGATGCTGAAGTTATGAATGCTACTGGCATTAGAGCCATTACGGACGGTCTACTGGGCCAGTTCTACCGACATTAAAAACTGGATTATCCAAGCAAAGGATTGGGATTTTGGAATAAAGCGGTTTCATGACCAATCCAGAAACATATGCAGGCCTCCAAAACAAGCGACTTTGAGTAATTACAAGTAACCGCTGTACTGTCGATAACGCCATAAAATCTACAGTTCTTCCAGCCATTACAGTCCTATTACTGTCTTATGATGTGACAATTGATAAATGAGCTGAAAATGATTACTGGAGGACTCGCTGGTTTGCCAATAGACCTTCAGGATTGCAGGTAAGCGTTAGTCTCAGCAGATTAACCCTAAAGGTAAGGAGTAAAGTGATATTTAGTATTTATCGACAATCCAGTCTTAGGGCTACTGAGATATTTTGAGCCAGAAATTAACGTTAATTTGATCCGTTATAAATCCTGACCTGGTTGAGGCATTCGGGAATGGAAAAATTGAATAAAGAATGAGTTAATAGTTAAAGCAGGCATTGTGACAGTTAATGTATTTATCTAAATATGTCATATTTCCAAGCTCAAGATAATATTTACTGATTATCCATTGATGTAAAAAACCGCCCTATTCTCCCATTGAGATCTGCTAGTTGCATGGCTTTTTGTCGATTTAATTCCATCGCTTGCTTGACTGAATCAGAGAAATAGCTTGTATCCAGCGAGGTCAGCACTGCCATTATTTCGTCACTGTTGGCACAGATGATCATACCTTGAGGATCAAAATAGTCAGCAATATTGGGTGTGCCCCAAAAAATGGGTAATGTACCGCAAAGCATACAATCCAGTAACTTTTCAGTGTAAAAATCATCTTCTCTTACATTCTCAATGATCACTGAATAATGGTAAGGCAACAAACCATCTGCCTTATTTTCAAAAGGATTATATCCGTGTCCTAAAATATCCACAGACAGGTATTGGGCTCGAATTTGTTTAATAATTCGATGGCGCAATTGATGCCCAGGCATATCTGTTTTGCCTGATGCAATAATAGAGCAAGATTTTTGTTTAACATGGCCTGGACCAAGTACATTGACATCAACCCAAGATTGGACGACCTCAAAGGCATAGACATTATCATAATGATTGCACAGCTTTTGATAGCGACACAGCACCGAATTAAACTTAAACCGCAATAGCCAGAGCATCCGATAATAACGACTCTGAATAGCCCGGGGTTCGAACATTAACAAAGTTATCTTGCACCGCAGTCTACCAATAGGTTTTAAGAGTCGTGTCGATGAAGGGTAGCAGACTACTCGATCGGCTGTATCAAGGTCTGCGATGATTTTGCCATATTTTGGCTTGCTCAGGGGCCAGGTTAGCTCTTCCAGGGGGATTTCAGCTAGCTTGGGATGATGGCGCAAGTTGTAAGGCACGATTCCAACTGGCATGATTAGCTTCTCTTAACAGTCTATTAAGCAGGCAGATTAGCACTGACATATAAACTGGTCAATTTTAGAACTGGGCGTGTTTCTTGTGCTTAGTGTCAATTGTGGTTAGTTCGTACTTCACAAAGTAGTCATTATTCATACCAGACCTAAAATATTTTGCATTTTGACGGTTTCTGAGTTTACCTGTTAATAGAAATTAACTGGATATTGTGTGTGTATGAAAATCACCGTGTACAACACCAAGTGATCGGCAGGAAACACGCCAACTGCCACCAATAGGACTGACCATATATTTAATAGCTTGATCCATTTGCAGAACAGATCAAAGCATCCGGTTTGCTATATCTCCATTTTATAGTCTGTATGTATAAGGCAGATATTAAGATAAATATTAATTGGCAGACCAAAAATTATAGCGTCTGTTTTCCCTACTCTATAGGACTACAGCCTAATAGCATCCCAAAAAAAACTCACGATCACTACATAGTTTCACCAGATACTACATTAAGTTACCATGATACTTTTGTATCAGGTTTAAAAAACTCGACGTATTAACCCATAACCACCTAAGTCACCAAAGCGATAAGGGATTATGGGAGAGCCGCCTGTATCTAGTGACGGGATGAGCCCAATTTTAAATGGTTAATAATCAACTCCAGCCACTTCAAGGGACACTTTACTGTAGGTGCGCATGGCCTGCCAATCATTGCACCGTGAAAAAGCCGAAACAAACGACACGAACATGACAAACACTTTGATAAAATCAGCCATCTTTTGGAACAGCCCTGTTTATCTCTCAAGCAGTGGCGTGTCAGTGCCACAAGCTATACTAACACCCGTTCTCTCCTTGTGACCCTGTATTCATTGTTGCATGATATGGAGCAAAATAGTTTGACGACACTATCTGGGAATAAATAAATGCATAAATCAAATAAAGAGAGTTTTCGATCCTTCAGTTTTGTAACTCAAGTACGAAAATCACCCTTTTCTGACGCAGCCTTAAGGTGGGGAGCCAAAGGGTTTTCTATTTATAATCATATGTACATACCGCGTGATTTTGGTGATCCCATTCAGAATTTTTGGAATTTGGTAAACAACGCCATTCTTTGTGATGTTGCAGTCGAACGTCAAGTTGAAATTAGAGGGCCGGATGCAGCGCGTTTTACGCAGTATCTTACATGTCGTGATATATCGAATTGCAAAGTGGGACAGTGCAAATATGTTCTTATAACAGATGAGCATGGCGGAATCATAAATGACCCGGTTTTATTAAAACTGGCAGAAGATCACTTCTGGCTGTCTATTGCCGACAGTGACGTATTGCTATGGGCCAAAGGAGTAGCCGTTCATGCAAATATGGATGTGCAGATTGGTGAGCCTGATGTGTCGCCTCTTCAGCTCCAGGGACCTAAATCCAGAGATATTCTTAATGCTGCCTTCAGTAGTGTACCAACTGACTTAAAATACTATCATTTTATAGAATTTGACTGGGATGGTATCCCTTTGATCATTTCAAGAACAGGATGGTCAAGTGAACTGGGTTACGAAATCTTTTTGCGTGATGGAAATAAAGGTGATCTTCTTTGGGAGCATATCATGAAAGCAGGGCAGCCATTAGGTTTGGAGCCAGGGCACACTTCAAGCATACGGCGAATTGAGGCAGCCATGCTTTCTTACAATGCTGATATGACAACCAAGGATAATCCATATGAATTGGGCATGGATTGTTTAGTTGCCTGCAACAATCAAGTTGAATTCATCGGGAAAGAAGCCTTGCAACGAATAAGGAACCAAGGTGTTACACGACGTTTTGTTGGTCTTGAAATTTTTGGCGACCCTCTCGCGGGATCAAACGATGAACGATGGCCTGTATATTTTAATGATACAAACGTTGGATACGTCACGTCTGCGGTCTATTCTCCAAGGTTAAAGAAAAATATAGCGTTAGCCATGATATCTACAAAAGCAGCTCAAAATGGCACTGAATTAAAAGTTTATGATGGTGCGATAGAAAAACTTAGTGTGGTGGTTTCGAAGCCATTTTATGATCCAAAAAAGACAATTGCGACAAGCACCTGATAAAAGCCCCAACAGTTGGTGTGTAGCGGTGAAAATCAGTGCCCAGCTATATGACTCTTTGTCTGATGCCTTAATGTACATTGACGTGATAGGTAACAGGAGCTATGTGCAAGTTTTTTAAAAGCAGCAGTAGCCTATTTTGGTTTTAATGCTATTGGACTATCCATTGTTTTTGACATCTTAAAGAAGGTCAGCAATACACGCGTTTTATTAGCAGACCCTTATAGCTGTGATGATTGTATTATTTGTTGCTATGTAATTGCTTAAAGAATAATTGCAGTTTTTTCAAAGACTGCCTTATTTAAAGTATGCTTTCAGTCTATTACTAAATAGCAAACCGGGATATGGCGGTGCACCCATACAATATCCGCCCTTCTAAATCCAGAGCATCCCGATATTCTATCTTGCAGATCACCGCCAGTACTTCCAGAATAGTGATGTTGGTAATGAGGAAATGTCCAATATAAGGGAGCACATCGGCCTCCAGTGAGATCCAGACCCTTTGGACATGATCCTGGCTCCAGCAGCACTATTTATGCTGCCAACATTCTCTGGTCTGATGCCAGAAGGAATTTTCAGCGGTGCGTCTGGTAATATGATGTTACTTTATCTCTGCGGGGTCCACCTGATTGCTCAGGTTGAGCCGGGCCTGGTCTCTTGCGGTTCTGGCCCGGGCCAGTGACACTTCAGGGTAAACCCCCAGGGCCAGGGTTTTTTCCTTGCCGGCAAAGCGGTATTTGAACCGCCAGTATCGGGAGCCGTTGGGGTGTACCAGCAGGTGCAGGCCAGCACTGTCGGCCAGTTTATAGGGTTTGCCTTTGGGCCAGGCCTGTTTAACGGTGGTATTGGTCAGTGGCATTGGGGGTACATTTATGGAGCCATATTATTCGTCCCCCAAATACCCATGGATGACAATAGACACTAGTGGACAGTAATAAAAGAATATCCAAAAAAAATCCCGCAAAAACGGGATCTTACAGACGATTATGGATATTACTGGTTGTTAATTTGGTGCCCAGGAGAGGACTTGAACCTCCACGGCCTTGCGGCCACTAGCACCTGAAGCTAGCGTGTCTACCAATTTCACCACCTGGGCTAAGCAAGAGCGCGTAAGATACTGATGTGAATTAAGATTGTCAATATGGCTAACGCAATAAAGTGATGTCGACAGTTTCAATCAGCGGTCAGATTAGTGGCGCCGTTGGTTCAAATACAGCGCTAATAGTAAACCCAGTAATCCGAATATGATGACAGGCCAGTTATGCCAATAGCTAAAGGGAGTGCGCCCTTGCTGCAAGGTAATGTGGCCAATGATCTCGGTACGAACAAAAGGTTCAGCCATCGCAATGATTTTTCCACGGTGGTCAATCAAGGCAGAGACGCCGCTGTTGGTAGCGCGAATCAGAGGACGACCATTTTCCAGCGCACGCAAGCGCGCCATCTGCAAATGTTGCCAGGGTGCAGCTGACTTATCAAACCAACTGTCGTTGCTGACTGTGAGCATGGCACTACCTTGGTGTGCAAGACGGGCAATGCTGCTGGCATAAGTAATCTCATAGCATATACTGGATGCCAGCGGGGTAGCGCCATCAGTGAGCAGGCCCTGATCAACCAGTGGTACATGCAAATTCGACATGGGCAAGTCAAAAAAGGCAATTAGCCCCCTGAGTTGGCTTTCCCATGGGATATATTCACCAAATGGTACCAGCCGCTGCTTATGATATTGGCCTTGCTCAGCCCCAAAAGCAACCAAACTGTTGTGATATTTGGGTTCGTCCTTACTGCCAGATCGCCACACAACACCGCTAACGACAATAGTCTTTTGTGCTTCTGCTTGACGCATCAAATTAGCAAAAGTGGGTTCTACCAGATCCCAATAAGTGGCAATGGCTGTTTCTGGCCAGACCACTACATCACTGTCCAGATGCTGCTGAGTTTGTTGGTAATAATAAGCCAGGGTAGAATTTAGATGTTGTGGCAACCATTTTTTTTTCAGGGGCACATTACCCTGCAACAACGTGACTTGCCGGACCCCATTGGCCACATCCTGAGTCAGTGGCAATTGCTGCAAGGCTAGCCCACTCAACCAAATAGCGAACAGGCCCAAAGTTGACGACCATCGGCCATAGCCCAGAAGTAACCGCAACAGCAAGATAGCACTGAACAATATTAACAAGGTCAGCCCATGCACACCCAGCCAGGGGGCCCAACCGTCCAGCCAAGTGTCCATTGCCGCATAGCCCAAATACAGCCATGGAAATCCAGTTAGCAGCCATCCACGGAGCAAATCCAGCAGTAACCACAGGCTAATAAACAACAGGGCGTGCTGACTGCGGGTGTGACCAAAACGGTTCGTTAGATAACCAAGGAAAGCATAGAACAATGCCAACGATGCACAAAATATTAAGGTTAGCAATAATGCCAAAGGCATAGCAGTATTACCGTGGCGTATCATGCTGATATAAACCCAGCTGACGCCTACCAGAAAATATCCCAATCCATAGCTAAAACCCAGCCGCCCACCAGCTTGGGGCTGTTGTTGCAATAGCCACCAGAAAACAGCACTGGAAAGGGGTGCCAACGGCAACAGTGACAGGGGAGCCAAAGCCAGGGAGGCAAGTGCTCCAGCCAGAAAGGCAGTTATCACACTAAACAGAAGAATCATTGAATGATTCATGCCGAACAACAGAACCATCCTCGGATAATACAGGTTCTACTTTTAGCAAGCGAATACGTCGGGAATCAGCAGCCAGGATGTGAAAACGTAGCGCATCAATCACCGTTGTTTCCCCTTTATTGGGTAAGTGACCAAACTGGTGAGTCACAATACCGCCAATAGTGCCAAATTCATCAGCATCAAAACAGGTGTTGAAATGTAAGTTAAAATCCTCGACTGAGGTTAGCCCTTTGACCATGTGTCCACTTTCAGCGAGCGGACGAATATTGCCACTGTTATCTTCAGCATCATATTCATCCTCAATTTCTCCAACAATCTGTTCCAGTACATCTTCAATGGTGACCAGCCCCGCCACACCGTTATATTCATCCAACACCAGAGCCATATGATAACGATTAGTGCGAAACTCATTGAGCAATACTGTCAAACGCTTACTTTCAGGAACAAAGATAGGCTTACGCAAAATTTTGTTGATATCAAAATCATCTATATTTCCCTGAAGAGTGTAGGGTAGTAAATCCTTGGCCAATAGAATACCGTGTATATCATCAAGGGTTTCGCCCACCACTGGGAAGCGGGAGTGGGCACTGTCGATAATAGTTGTTATGAATTCCTGTGGGGGCTGATTGATACGTACTGTAGCCATCTGTGGCCTTGGTATCATAATATTGCGCACCTGCATTTCTGATATCTGCATGGCGCCTTCAATGACACCAAGCGTCTCAAGATCCAGCACCTGGTCGGTTTCAGCCTGACGAATCTGCTGCAACAGCTCTTCTCGACTACTCGGCTTATCACATAGAAAATTGGAGATTTCATCTAACCAAGAACGTTTTCCCTGTTCTTTGGTCGACTTGGGGTCGTTCATACGAGGTTTCCTAGGGTCACGGGTGACTGCGTGGGTGAACTGAGTCTTTGCTATAGGGGTTGGGAATATCCAGTTTTGCCAGCAAATTAGTTTCAAGCTGTTCCATTATCATGGCCTGAGGGCAGTCACTGTGATCATAGCCCTGTAGATGCAAAGTACCATGAATAACCAAATGAGCCCAATGATGCCATAGCCTTTTCTCCTGGCTAGCAGCTTCCCGCACTACTTGAGGCGCACTAATTACCAAATCACCCATCAATCGGTATTTACCCAGTTCTGGAGCGGTAATTCCGGCAGGAAGAACGAACGGAAAAGACAATACATTGGTAGGTTTGTCCTGACCTCGATACATGTGATTCAAACGCTGACTTTCCTCGTCATCTACCACGCGGATAGTTAATTCAACTAGTTGCTGTGACAGACCAGTTGGCTGAAGGGCTAAGTTGGTCCAATTGTGGAGATCAGCCCGACTGGGCAAGTCAACAACAACAGTAGCCAACTGCAGATCAAGTTTCAGCATTTGAAACCCGTTGCTGATCATGAGTGTGATAGGCTTCGACAATGCGTTGCACCAATGGGTGCCTGACTACGTCCTTAGAAGAGAAATAAGTAAAACCAATCGTTTCAACCTGTTTCAACACTGCCATGGCATGAACTAAACCTGACTCGGTATTACGGGGTAGATCTACCTGAGTAATGTCGCCAGTAATCACTGCAATTGTACCAAAGCCAATCCGGGTGAGGAACATTTTCATCTGCTCACGGGTGGTATTTTGGCTCTCATCTAATATAACAAAAGCACCATTAAGAGTACGACCACGCATAAATGCTAGTGGCGCAACTTCAATAATGTTTTTTTCAATCAAGCGATTAACTGTTGCCAAACCCATCATTTCATATAAGGCATCGTACAGAGGTCGCAGATAAGGATCAATTTTCTGAGTTAAGTCACCCGGCAAAAAACCCAGTTTTTCACCGGCTTCCACGGCAGGGCGCACCAACAGTATGCGACGGATCGCTTCCCGTTCCAACGCTTCAACAGCACTGGCTACCGCCAAATAAGTCTTGCCAGTTCCAGCTGGACCAATACCAAAATTGATATCATTGCGCCGGATGGCATCAATATAATTACGCTGAGTTGTACCTCGCGGTTTGATAGTGCGGCATCGAGTGCGAATGGATAGGTTGGAGCGAAGGTCACTTAAGACTGTGTCGTGCTGGTTATCCGGATAGCCACTGACAGTGTTATTAACCGTATCATCTGGCTGACTTAAATGACGGGTTTCAATCAGCGCCAGATGAACCATTTCTGGAGTCAACTCAAGGTGATTTGGTGCATCCTGATACAATCGTTGCAGTGTTTGTCGCCCCTGCTCAATAGCAGTATTGGAACCGCTAAGGTGAAAACGATTGCCACGATTACTAATCTGGATTGCAAGACGCTGTTCGATTAGTTGCAGATTTTCATTTAGATGCCCCAGCAACTTGGCCAAATGCTGGTGATGGTCAGGCTCAAGACTGAAAGTTAGGGTTCTTGCCTCACTGGTAGCCACTGAATTTGATACGGTCAAGTTGAATTATTACCTCATAGCATTTGTGGTATTTTTGTTGCACCAATTTTTTGCGTTGGCGCAAGCCCCTGCAACTCAGAATTAACCAGTTGACCGCTCAAGGAATGTGGGTGAGCTGCAATAATACGAACCTGGGCAAACTTGCCAATCAAATCGGGATCATCAGCAATAAAATTAACAACTCGGTTATTTTCCGTGCGCCCACTCAATTTACCGGGGTCTCTCTTGGAATAACCACTGACCAGGATAGTCTGTAAACTATACACCATAGACTGACTGATGGCATAAGCCTGCTGTTCAATACGTCGCTGCAACAGACCCAGGCGCTGGCGCTTAACATCCATAGGGGTTTGATCCGGCAGATTAACTGCCGGCGTGCCGGGCCTGGGACTATATATGAAACTAAAGGAGCTATCAAAGCCCATATCAGTGATAAGTTGCATGGTAGCATTGAAGTCGGTCTCGGTCTCTCCAGGGAACCCGACGATAAAGTCAGATGAAAAACTGATATCTGGTCGCAATTTACGGAGTTGACGTAGCTTAGCCTTATATTCGAGCACAGTATGACCGCGCTTCATGGCCATAAGAATCTTGTCAGAACCTGATTGCACGGGTAGATGCAAGTGACTGACCAGTTCCGGTATATCATAGTAGACTGAAATCAAACTATCGCTAAATTCCACCGGGTGAGATGTAGTAAAGCGAATCCGATCAATGCCATCAATAGCTGCTACAAGAGTAATCAGTTCAGCCAGATCAATTGGTTCACCTCGGCTAGTTTCACCACGATAAGCATTGACATTCTGACCCAGTAAATTGACTTCACGCACGCCTTGTTGTGCCAGTTGAGTTATTTCTTGCAGTACATCATGGACAGGCCGGCTAACCTCATCACCACGGGTATATGGCACGACACAGAAGGTACAGTACTTGCTACAGCCTTCCATGATAGAAACCAAGGCTTCAGCACCATCCACAGATGGTGATGGCAAATGATCAAATTTTTCAATTGTGGGAAAACGGACATCTACCACACCGGTCTGTCCTTGCTCAGTCAACGCAATCATTTCCGGTAGCCTATGTAAGGTCTGTGGCCCGAAGACCATATCAACATAAGGCGCACGTTGACGGATAGCTTCACCTTCCTGGCTGGCCACACAGCCACCCACACCTATTTTTAAGTCTGGCTTGGTTTGCTTTAGCTTACGCCAGCGACCAAGTTGGTGAAATACTTTTTCCTGAGCTTTTTCGCGAATAGAGCACGTGTTAAGGAGCAACACATCTGCTTCTTCTGGATTCTGGGTCAGCTCCATAGCATGGCTTGCACCTAGCAGATCGGCCATGCGCGACGAATCGTAATCATTCATCTGGCAACCATGGGTTTTAATAAACAGTTTCTTGCTCATAATGCTACCCTCACATAACCGGGACCCAGAATTTGTACAACAATCGTCCTATGTTATCTGATCGGGATGCCATAGAGAATCTGGGCATAATATTCTGTTGCACGCGTCCAATGCATTTGCAGAATACCAAAAAAGCCCATTCATTCAGCTACTGATAGATCACTGAATGCACTATTATTTGACTTGATACCAGCCTCTTTTTTCACGGTCGTACCCGGCTTTTTTATCAGAACCAAATAGCTCATTAAAGCAAGCCACATGGCTAGGAAATCGCTTATAAAGCAGGTTGGCACGGCCATATTCTATATTTCTACAAAGGCACAGTGGATCACCTGATCGCTAAACAGGCTTTTTACCACTGAAAGGCAGGTGATGCAATGCACCATTGGATTTACTGATTTTAGCCATCCCTTCTTTCTCCACCTCATCAATACGAATTATAGAGTGCATCGGAATATAGCTGCATTTTACCTGAGCAAATTCATGCTTGAGTTTTTCCTCAGCAGGATCAACCAGGACTTGGCTGCGTTCACCAAAAACAAGTTCTTCTACCTCAATAAAGCCGTACATATCACTGGGATATACATGGCGGGCAAAAATTTCATACACACTATCTTGGCTGGCAAAAATAACCTTGTAGATACGATTGGATTTTTTCATGAAAAATGTTAGTCATCATCCCGGGTGGCGCATTGTAGCAGAAAATCATCTCTTACCAAATACTTAGTAACAACCAATAACACCAAAATTAGCATAGTTCAGCTAATCATCATATTTTAGCATAGCATTGAAAAACAAGTTGAGCTGAAGGATACAACCATACCGGCAGATGATCGACTGAATGGCATCTGATCTGAATATTTGCTGTAAAAGTTGGCCGCTAGGGTTTTAATGTCATAACACAAAGGTATAGTGCTAGGAGTATGCCATATGTAAGAAATTTTTGGCCCAATAACATTGTAAACTATTCCAAAACACGTTTTTCTGTCATGCGTTACAGCAATCTCTTTGGTTCACAGGACTCAGTTTTCAACTGAATTGCCACAACGACCTTTGGCATCCGCCTGTAAAACGAGACCTCAACCATTTTTTCTCAAAGTAGGGCACGTCAAAATTCATCGCATCAGGCAGACTTGTGGTACAGAAAGCGACCCAGCAGTACTCAAACCCTTTGCTTGCTTCGTAGAAAGAAACCCAACAGGACACCTTGTTATTCCCAATTCAGTGGCACTGGGAATAACTAAAATCTATGACTAAAGAGCTTGGCAAGAATTCATCAACAACTCGCCATCATAGATAAAACAACAAATGCATATTTTTATTATAGCTGTTATCTGGAAGGAGTTTGGTAACGTTATTGTTAAGACACCCTGTTGCGCTTTAACAATTATGGCTACTAATTGCCTCCAGCCTGGCAGTAATATTGCAAAGCGGCAAATAGGGTGCTTTATACCTCATTGTTTATGCATCAGCCATCGTAGAAGCTCTAAGCAAAAAACCTACCTTGAATTTCCAAATTCATACAATATCCAGGTTTTTGGCAATGGAATCAAACACAAAAAGAATACACAAATTGTAGAATCTGATACAGGATATGAAAAAAGCGTACAACGACCAAAAATTTTTGCAAACGGACGTTCCCCTGTAAGTTAATACACCATCAGGGCAGTTAATATTGCCTTAGTAAACGGGCTAGACGTGGTTTACATCAAGAAGTCTTTAAAAAAAGGATAATATCAAAATAACATCAGATATTTCAGGAATCTGGAACTTCATTAGAATAATAGATGGCTGGGGTAGCAGGATTCGAACCTGCGCATGCTGGGATCAAAACCCAGTGCCTTACCGCTTGGCTATACCCCAATAATATCTACATTAACGAACAATATGGTGGCTATGACTAGATTCGAACTAGTGACCCCATCATTATGAGTGATGTGCTCTAACCAACTGAGCTACATAGCCATACTGACTGGCAGTTTGCTGAAAGCCAAAAGATAGTGTTAATATGGCTCTTTCAACAACTCCCTGAGGACGCGAATTATTCCCTGTTTCCGTATGGCTGTCAAGCATGCCAACAAGCGTAAGGGTTTATTTCTCAATCCAAATCAAAACTATCTTTAGGTCTTTACTGAATACAACAATGATAAATAACTATACATTAAAGCGGAAATGAACAACATCACCATCTTGAATGTTGTATTGCTTACCTTCCAAACGCCACTTACCTACCTCTTTAGCGCCCTGTTCGCCCTTATGGATGATAAAGTCCTCATAAGCCACCACTTCAGCACGAATAAAGCCTGTTTCAAAATCCGTATGGATAACACCGGCTGCTTGAGGGGCACTGGTGTTCAGCGGTATGGTCCAGGCCCTCACTTCCATGGGTCCAGCAGTAAAATAGGTTTGTAGACCAAGTAGCTCATAGCCAGCCCGAATGACACGTTCCAGCCCTGACTCTGTCATACCGAGTTCGGTTAAAAAATCCAAGCGTTCTGCATCAGCCAGTTCAGCAATTTCGGCCTCCATCTGGTTACAAATGGTCACGACTCGATTCCCTTCATCAGCAGCTAACTGACACACTGCATTAAGATATGGGTTATCATCAAAGCCATCTTCAGCCACATTGGCAATGTACATGATGGGCTTAGTGGTCAGCAGGTGGAAACTGCGCAGATGCAATTTCTCTGCGGCAGTGAAGTTAAGTGAGCGAGTTGCAATACCAGCTGACAAGGATGCTTGTAAACGTTGTAACAAGGCTAATGTTGTGATGGAATCCCGATCGCCACTACGAGCCACACGCTGGATCCGGGCTATTTGTTTTTCTACTGATTCAAGGTCAGCCAGAGCCAATTCAAGATTGATCATGGCAATGTCGTCCAGTGGATCAATCCGGTTGGCAACATGCATAATTTGATCATCTTCAAAGCATCGCACTACATGAGCAATGGCATCAGTCTCACGGATATTGGCCAGAAACTGGTTGCCTAAACCTTCACCACAGGATGCACCCGCTACCAAACCTGCAATGTCTACAAATTCCATCGTGGTTGGAATTATCCGTTCCGGTTTAACCAGAGCGGCCACAGCTTGCAAGCGTGGGTCAGGCATTGCTACAGTGCCTGTGTTGGGTTCGATGGTACAAAAAGGAAAATTTTCAGCACTAATGCCAGCTTTGGTAAGGGCATTGAATAATGTCGATTTACCAACGTTAGGAAGACCAACAATACCGCATTTAAATCCCATAGTTTTACTCTGAATCGGTTAAGTTATTACAGCACTGTGCAAACCATGCATGGCTTTTTGCCATTGCCCACAAATGGCATATGGAAGGTAGTGTATGGATTCATCTACAGCTTGTTGTGATCGCTTTCGATCACTTGCCGAAGCTTTGTTCAACACATAGCCCAGCACCTCAGAACGATTGCCAGGATGCCCAATGCCCAATCGCAAGCGATAGAAGTCGCGCTGCCCACCTAGCTTACAAATAATGTCACGCAGGCCATTATGGCCACCGTGACCACCACCATGTTTGAAACGAGCAACTCCAGTGGCCAGGTCTAGCTCATCATGGGCAATCAGAATGGCAGGGACAGGCAGTCGGTAAAAATTGGCCAGGGCTTGCACAGCCTGACCACTCAGGTTCATATATGTAGTGGGAACCAAAAGGTGCAAAATATGTCCCTGTATACTAATACGACCATACAGCCCTTGATAGCGTTTTTCAGGAGTTAGCTTAACACCATGCCTTTGGGCCAGTGCAAGAACGAATTCTTGGCCAGCATTATGGCGGGTTTCATCGTATTTTTTACCTGGATTTCCCAGCCCAACAAGCAATTGCAGGGTATTAGACGTCATAGTGGCTGTATCGGACATGCAGGAAGATCCTCACCCTAACAAGATACCTCATGTAATGAGGTGACAGCCACGATGGTGGTGTTGCCTAAAATATGGGGGCTACAAATTATCTAGCTGCCTCGCTTAGCTGTAATAGTCGCAACAGCCTGGTCATAGTCGCCACCCAGATTTAGTGCACGAATGTGCGCACCCTTAGGAAGTTTTATATCAGACAAGTGCACTATGCCACCAA
>Ga0233444_10003633_pt1 | contig 15182 bp, 11 predicted proteins | sample SI_124_October20_6_FD_182792 | JGI IMG/M metagenome (GOLD analysis project Ga0233444, IMG submission 182792) | Seawater microbial communities from Saanich Inlet, British Columbia, Canada - SI_124_October2016_10_MG | ecosystem: Environmental > Aquatic > Marine > Inlet | place: Canada: British...
ATATTAAAAGTTTACGAAATATATCAAAATAAAACTAAAGATCTAAATGCATTTGACTTTGGGGACTTAATTTTATTTTGTGTAAAACTTTTTCAAGATCACAAAGATATAAGGGAAATATATCAAAAAAATTTTAAATATATTCTTGTTGATGAGTTTCAAGATACTAATTTTATTCAAAACAAATGGTTAAACTTACTAGTAAATGATAAAGAAAATATTTGTTGTGTTGGTGACGATGATCAATCAATTTATAGTTGGAGGGGAGCTGAAATTAAGAATTTCCTTACGTTTGATCAAATATATAAAAACTGTAAAGTTTTTAAATTAGAACAAAATTATAGATCTACAAAGAATATATTAGATACTGCTTCTAATTTAATATCAAACAATACTAATAGAGTTGGTAAAAAATTGTGGTCTTCTGCAAATCAAGGAGAACTAGTAAAGCTTAACTGTTATAGGACCGGTAAAGAGGAGGCGCAAGGTATAAGCGATATAATTGAGCAAAAAATTAAAAAAAAATACTCTTTAAATGATGTGTCAATATTAGTTAGAGCAATATATCAAACACGAGAATTTGAAGAAAGATTTCTTCAAGTTGGGATTGGATACCGTGTTTTAGGGGGAATTAAGTTTTATGAGCGGGCAGAAATTAAAGATGCTGTATCTTATCTAAGAATTATTAATCAAAAATTTGATGATTTAGCTTTAGAAAGAGTAATTGGCGCACCTAAAAGAGGGGTTGGTGAAAGTACGTTAAACCAAATTTACACTTTCGGTAAAGCCAATAAACTATGTCTAGAAGACTCAATTATTAGGTTAATAGAAAGAGGAAATTTTAAACCTAAGATAAAAACTGCTTTAAGCCAATTAATAAATATGATCCAAAAATGGCGAAAAGACTCATTGAAAATGAAACATTTTGATTTATTAAAATTGGTACTAGATGAATCAGGGTATTCCTCAATTTTAAAAAACAAAAAAGATCTAGAAAATGAAAATAGACTGGAAAACTTAAAAGAATTGCTTAGAGCTATGCAAGATTATGACAACTTACAGAGTTTTTTAGAACACGTAGCACTAGCTACCTCAATTGATCAGGAATGGAAGGGTGCAAAAATTAATTTGATGACAATGCATGCTGCAAAGGGCTTAGAGTTTGATGTTGTTTTTCTTCCAGGTTGGGAGGAAGGATTATTTCCACACCAAAAATCTTTAGAGGAAAAGGGAGATTTTGCCTTAGAGGAAGAAAGAAGGTTGGCTTATGTGGGTATTACAAGAGCTAAAAAAGAGGCTTATTTATCTTTTGCAATGAAACGAGCCTACCATGGAGATTGGATGGACGCCCTACCCTCTAGATTCATAAATGAAATACCAGATGAAAGCGTAGAAAAAAATGAAATAGACTTAAATAAAAATGATGACTTTGATTTCAATCAAGATAATTCGATTGAATTTGATGAAGAATATAGAAGCCCAGGCTGGGATAGATATAAAAAAAATAAGATGCTTAAATGGAAAAAGTAGAAAAGTTAAAAGAATTTTTTAAAAACGAGAAGATTGATGGTTACATAATATCAAAAAATGATGAATTTTTTTGTGAATATGTGCCTTCACATAACGACAGGCTTAGTCACATTACTAATTTTACAGGATCATTTGGATTTGCTTTAATATTAAAAAAAAAGAATTATTTGTTTGTAGATGGAAGATATACGTTACAAGCTAAAAATCAAAGTGGAAAGTATTTTAATATTTTTACTATACCTCAAAAAATACCCAGCGAAATTTTAAAAAATAAAGATCTAATAATTGGGTTTGACTCAAAATTATTTACAAAAAAAATGTTAATTACTTTTTTTGGGCAAAATAGTTGTAGATTAATGCCAATAAAAAAAAATTTGGTTAAAAAAATTTGGAAAAGAAAAATAAAAAAAAAAATAAATAAATTTTATAATCTCCCAAATTATTCTGTTGGCTTTGACTATGTAGATAAAGTAAAAAAAGTTGTATCTTTTTTAAAAAAACAAGATGCAGATTATCAATTTATTTCTGCAAGTGAAAATAATGCTTGGTTACTTAACATTAGAGGGAGAGACACCGATTATACTCCTATTCCCTTCAGTTATATTTTGATTAATAAAAATAAAAAAATTAAATTTTTTTGTGATTTAAAAAAAATAAATGGAGGATTCAGAGGAAAATTTAATAATATTGAATTTGTTCAAATAGAGTTAGTTGGTAAAGTGCTATCAAATATAAATAAAAAAAAATTTATTATAGATCAAGATACTTGCTCCTACTACTTTGAAAATATTATATTAAAAAATAATACAATAATAAGTTTAAATGACCCAATTTATAAACTTAAAGCTATAAAGAGCAAAGAAGAAATTGAAAATATTAAAAAAGCACATATTTACGATGGTGCCGCTCTAACAAAATATTTATTTTGGCTAAAAAAAAATTTTTATAAAAAAAAGATTACTGAAATGAGTGCCTCCAAAAAATTATTTAAATTTAGAAAAAGGAATAATAAATTTAAATTTTTGAGCTTTCCTACTATATCCGGGACTGGACCAAATGGTGCTATAATTCACTATAAAGCTACAAAAAAAACTAATAGACAGTTAAAGGTTGGAGATATTTATCTGTGCGACTCAGGTGGTCAATATGAATTTGGCACAACTGATGTCACAAGAACTATTTCTCTACAAAATTCAAATAAAAGAGTTAAGAGTATTTTTACAAGAGTTCTTAAAGGACATTTAGCTGTAGCAAATTATAAATTTAAAAAAAAATCATTTGGTTCAGAAATAGATAAATTAGCAAGAAAATATTTAAAACAAATTAATCTAGACTACGCCCATGGCACAGGACATGGGGTAGGATACTTTCTTAATGTACATGAAGGTCCCCATGCAATCTCTAGATTTAATAAAATTAATTTTGAAGAAGGCATGATTGTTTCTAACGAACCCGGTTACTATGAAAACAAAAAATTTGGAATACGAATAGAAAATTTAATCTATGTAAAAAAAGAGAAAGGGAAAAAATGTTTTGATAATTTAACAATGGTACCAATTGATAAAGATTTAATTGATCAAAGTATTCTTAACAAAAAAGAAAAAAATTGGCTTAATAATTACCATAGTGAAGTTTTTAAAAAACTTAAAAACCAAATGAATAGTAAAGAAATTCTAGAACTTCAAAAAGCTTGTTTAGCTATTTAAAATTTTGTTCCATTCTTTCTCTAAAATAACTTTAATATTTAATTGTTTTGCTTGATCAATTTTCTTTTTAGTAGGTTTAGAGTCGCCGACTACAAGATAGTCTAGTTTTTTTGAAATTGAACCCAAGACCTTTCCTCCATTATTTTCTGCTATGGCTTTTGCCTCAGATCTACTCATGTTTTTAAAACCACCGGTAAACATTAATTTTTTGTTAGAAAATTTTCCATCGGCATTTGTGATAATGAAATCTTTGATGTCTAATTTGCTTATCAAATTTTTAATAATTTTAGTGTTAGTTTCATTCATGAAAAAGCTATTAATAGACTGAACTTGAGTTTCACCTATTCCATCAAGATCAACAAGATTAGATAATATTTTTTCTCTATCTTTTGTATTAAATAATTTTGCAAAATTTTTTATAGATCCAAAAAAACTGCCGAGAATTTTTGCATTTTCTTGGCCAATATGTCTAATTCCAATTGAATAAATGAATTTATCCAAAGATACTATTTTTGACTTTAATATTGATTTTTTAAGGTTCTCTATTGAGAGTTTTGCCCAACCTTCTAATTTAAGAATTTTATCGTATTCAAGTTCAAAAATATTTGAAGGTTCTTTAATTAACTTTAAGTCCCAAAATTGCTCAATAACTTTTTTCCCTAAACCATCAATATTAAAAGCCTCTTTTGAAACTATGTGCTTAAGTTTTTCTTTAGCTGTAAACCTGCAGTCATAACCCTTTATACATCTTCTAACTGCATCTTGTTTATTCGTGCTTTTACTAAATTCTTTTTTTGTTTCCGCTCCACACAAACATTTGATCGGAAAAATAAACTTTTTACTGTCTTTGTTTCTTTTTGATTTATCTATTGATACTACTTGTGGAATAACATCACCAGCTCTTTGAATCATTATTGTATCGCCAATTCTTATATCTTTTCTTTTGATTTCGTCCTCGTTATGTAATGTTGCATTGGATACAACTACCCCACCGACTGTTACAGGTTCAACTTTTGCAACTGGAGTTATGGCTCCAGTTCTGCCTACCTGAATAATAATATTTTTAATTTTGGTTTCAGCTTTTTGAGCTGAAAACTTGTATGCAATCGCCCACCTAGGTGAATTTGATGTATTGCCAAGCCTTTTTTGTAAGTTTAAATCATTAATTTTATATACAATTCCATCAATATCGTAATCTAAAGATGAACGTTCTTTATCTATTTTAATGTGTTGATTTTCTATCTCTTTTAAACCTCTTAATATTTTAACTGATGGATTTGTTATAAAATTCCATTTTGATATTTTCTCTAAAAACTCTGACTGAGTTTTAAATATCATTGGTTCCACTGCGCCAAATCCATAAGCAAAATATTTAAGAGGTATTTTTGAAGTTTGCCTTGGGTCTTTTTGCCTTAACGATCCTCCTGCTGCATTTCTTGGATTGGCAAATTTTTCTTTGATATTAATAAAGTCTTTTTTTCCAATATAAATTTCGCATCTGATTTCTAATAATTTAGGAACATCTGAATTATTAATTTTTTTAGGAATGGTATCAATAGTCTTAAGGTTTTCTAATATATCTTCTCCAACTTTTCCATCGCCTCTGGATAAACCTCTAGTTAAAATACCCTTTTCATAAATAAGAGTTGCAGAAATACCATCAATTTTTGGTTCTGATAGAAATTCAATATTTTTATCTTTAATATTTAAAAAATTATTAATCTTTTTAATGAAGTCAATCATATCATCTTTATCAAATGCATTCGAGAGTGAGAGCATCGGTTTTAAATGATTAAATTTATTAAATTTATTAGCTGGGGGGGCGCCAACTAAATTATTAAGAAGATTTAATTTTTTTAAGAATTTATTTGATTTTTCAGTTTTTAATAATTGTTTTTTTAAATCATCGTATTCAGCATCGGAAATTATAGGTTTATCTTTATTAAAGTATAATATGTTATGTTTTTTAAGTTCTTTAACTTTTTCTTGAAATTCTTTAATTAAATTTTTCTCTTTATTCATTAAAAATTAATTATCTAATTTTTTTTATTATTTTTTTTAAAAAACTATCTTTATCTTTTTCATTTTTAACTGCTGGTAATTTATAATCTTTATTCAAAATAATATAGGTTTGTTCAAACCATTCGCTAGAATTATAATTATAGCCTAAAATTTTTGCGTATTTTTTTGCCTCATCCTCTAGTCCGATATGATAATGTATTTCAACAAGTCTATGGAGAGCTTCTTCGATAAAAACTGTTTTTTCATATTCTTTAACTATTTTTTTTAATCTATTAATTGCTGGTATCCATTTTTGTACTGAAATATAATATTTAGCAATATAAAGCTCTTTAGCGGCTATTTGATTTAAAGCTAAATCTTTTTTAAATTTTAGATCAATTGCATATTCACTATTTGGAAATTTACTTAAAAAAAAGTTAATCTCATCTAAAGATTTTAGTATTGGTTCCACATCTTTTTTTTCATCAGTAATTTGTTCAAAATATATTAATGCTTTAAGATAATAAGTATAAATAATATTTTTATCTGCAGGATATTTCTTCAAATGTTTTTCTATATTTTCTAGGGCCTCTGTGTAAAAATTTAACCCGTAGAGACAATAACTTGCCATCATTGATGACTTTGTTGCATATTCAATCTTTTCAAAACTTAGTTCTGCCTCAGAAAATTTTTTTTGAGCATAAAAAAAATCTCCCTTTTCAAAAGCTTCGTAACCATCTTGATAAACCTTATAACCGCTATTTAGTTCTCTAGGTTCGTACAGAGGCTTTTCCTTAGAACAGGATGACAAAAATATTAAAAAGAAAATTAAAAAAAAACGGTTAAACATTAAACAAGTTAATAACAAATTTATTGTTAATGGTAAATTTTAAATATTCTATTAAGCGTTTACAGCTATCTTTTGGGATACGGAATGAAATTTTTTTGAAATTTTATAGTCCTCTAGTTCAATAATTTGGTAATCTGTATTTTGATCAAAAATTTTTCTTAAAAAAAGATTTGTCAGTTCATGCCCGCCTTGATGACAATCTATTTTACCTAAAACTCTGTAGCCTGATAATAAAAAATCTCCTGCTAAGTCTAAAATTTTGTGATTAACAAATTCTTTGGCATTTCTTAGTCCATCTTTATTTAAAACTTTTTCGGCATCTACTACAACAGCGTTATCTAGAGAACCGCCTTTAGCTAATCCAATTTTTTTAATCTTTTCGATATCCTCAAATAAGCAAAAAGTTCTTGAATTAGACACATCACTTAAATCATCTTTTTGAAAATTAATTGTATTTTTTTGCTTTCCAATAACTTTATTTTGATAATTTAGTTGAAAATTCACTTCTAAAGAAAATTCATTAGGTTCAATTGAAATTTTTCTTTTTCCATCAATTAGCTCAATTTTATTTGAAATTTTGAGAAACTTTCTTTTTTTAGATTGTTCTATCAAGTCAGTTTCTTTAAGTGTATTGAGAAAATCTTTTGAAGAACCATCCATTATAGGCACTTCCTCATTATCTATTTCAACTAAAGCATTGTCGATACCAATAATATAAAAAGCAGCCAGTAAATGCTCTACGGTTGAAACTTTTACTCCAAAGTTATTTTCTAAAGTTGTGCATAGTCTAGCTGAAGAAACATTATTAAAATTTGCTTTTATGAGGTTATTTTTATTTAAATCTATTCTTTTAAAAACTATTCCCTCATCCTCTTGGGCTGGCATAATGTTAATTGTGGAAGTTACTCCTGAATGCAATCCTATGCCTTTAAAGATTACTTTTTGTGATAATGTTTTTTGATATATATCGTGCATTGGTAATTGTTATACTTGAGTAGAGTTTTAAGCTTAAAACAACTAATGTTTCTAAAAAAAACAACTATTCAAAAATTAGACTAAAAAACCTAGCTATTAGCGATTTTTTTGTCTTCGTGAAGGGTATTGCTTCTTTTTTCCAACCAAAATGGACAAGTTTGCTCGCAGTTTGCAATATGTTTTCATGCGATATTTCACCTAAATGTCTTCCATCCAATATGTCTTTTTGTTTGAGAATATTTTTAAAAATATCTTTTATACTTTGATAACTATAAGTGCTTTTTAATTCAAAAAACAAAGACTTAGGTAACTTGTTATAATAATTTAAGTTAATATTTTTAAACAACATTAAATCTAAAATTTCATTAATTCTTGCTTCAGCAATGTCAAAAATTAATTTTTTTTTTATTTTTCTAAAATTATTATCTTGAAAAAATTTTTTTTCAACAAACTCTTCATCTGATATTGTATTTTTTAATTCAATTTCATTTAAAATTTCTTCAACTATTTCTCTTTTAAATAAGGTAATTTTAGATATATCTTTTAATATGATATCATATCCAAATTTAAAACTTTGCTCAAACTTTAAACAATCATTTTCAAAGTAAAAAATTTTACTGTGGTTAAGCTCGACTTCTATTAAAAAAAATGTATCTAAACCTAAATTTTTATCACTTATAAAAACTCCTTTTAAATAGCTTTTAAGTAAAATTTTTTTAATTCTCAAATTGCACTTTTCAAAAACATTTTGTAAATTTTTAAAATCATTTCTATTTATAAGAGAGAAAGATAGTTCGTGAGAGTAAAAATCTCCGAATAGGCCAATCGGTGGATTTATAATTATTTTATTATCAAGAGAAAACCTAGAATTAAAAATATGTAAGATAGTTTTTTTTTCCTCATTTTTATCTACATAAAATTTTAATGTGTTTAAAATATAAGTTATGTTTTCTCTTAAAATTTGGAAACCATTTAATCTTTTATATCCAGACAGAGTAATAAAGGATATGTCAAAGTTATCTAAAATTAATACTACTTCTTTGAAGGTGCATTTCAAGTTTTGTTCTAATAAATAAATATTCTTTTTGATTGTGCTAAAAATCTCGTCAAAATTTGAAATCTTGTTTCTCTCAAATCTGGTAGTAGGATCGTCTAATTTATATTTTATTTTAGAATTATTTTGAGTGCAGGTTTCTTCAGCAAAAAAAATAATGCTTGAATTATTAATCTCAATATAAAGGTTTAAGTTTTTTTCACTCATAGATTATTTTAAAATTAGTTGATTATTTATCCTAAAGTCGAATATTTTATACTTCTTAAATTCATTTTTATTTACTAAACTCAAATAATTTTTAACACTTTCATTGTAATTTATTACGGGTAATTTGATTATTTGTTTATTTTTAATCTCCACATCCCATCTGTTTGACTCGTATAGAATATATTTTTTAACAGATTTTAGAGGAAAATCTAATTTTTTCAAAGTTTCGTATAAAATTTTAAATTTTTTACGTTCACCAATGACATAAGGTAAATCTTTAAATTTTGGATTTTTGGTAAATTTAATTAATTCACTTTTTTCACTTAGATAAAATTTTTCTTTTTTATTAAATAAAATTGCGATAGGTTGTTTTTCGAATATTTCTATTTTTAAACTTTGTGGATATTTTTTCTTAATATTAAAGCTTTCAATAAAACTATTTTGTATTAATGCTTTTTCTATTTCAGTATAGCTTAAAAATATAAGATTTTTTTCATATAAAGGAATTAACAGTTCCTTTATCTCCTTTTCATTTAAAATTGAATTATTTTCTATTTGAATTTTTTTAAGATTAAATTTTGTGAATTCTATTTTGTGTTGGGTGGTAAACGTTGAAAATAATATTAGTAATGCAATAGCAATTGCGGTTCTTTTTTTCATCTATTGATACTTGCATCTAATAAAATTTTCTCAACTAAATTTTCAAAGTTTATTCCTTTATAACTCGCTATTTCAGGTACTAAAGACAAACTTGTCATACCGGGTTGTGTGTTAATTTCTAATAAATAAAAATTTCTATTATAATATTTAAAATCTGATCTTGTAACACCTCTGCACCCTAATACATTATGGGCCTTTCTAGCGATCTCTAATACTTCAGAATATTTTTTTTTTGTCAATCTTGCAGGCATAACATGTTCTGTTTTAGCTTTTTTTGTGTATTTCGCTTTGTAATCATAAAATAATCTTTTAGGAATAAGTTCTATTGCTCCAATTGATTGTCCATTAATTACGGCAACTTGAATTTCTTGTCCCGCTATATACTCCTCTAAAATTATTTCAGAATATCTTTTTAATAAATGATTTATCGTTTTAAATAATTTTTCTTTAGTTTTGCAGATCTCAACCCCTAAACTAGATCCTTCGTTAATAGGTTTTAGTACAGTTGGAAAATTTATTCTTCTGATGCTTAATTCCTTAATAATTCCCTTTTTACCATATTCATTTTTTTTTATAGAAATAAATTTAGGCGTCATTATTTTATAGTTTTTAAATATTTCTTTTGATATAATTTTATTCATGGCGTTGAAGGATGAAATTACTCCAGAGTGCGTATAGGGAATTTTTAAATACTCAAAATAACTTTGAGCAACTCCATCTTCACCATCTCTACCATGTAATGCATTGAAAATTACATCAGTTTTGTTTTTATCAATTAAATTAAAGTTTTTAATTTTAGGATCAAATGAAGAAACTTTATAACCTTTTTTTTTAAGTGCTTTTATACATGCTTTTCCACTCTCTAAACTTACGGCTCTTTCTCCAGAGGTGCCTCCGAGAACAACTAAAACATTTTTAAATTTTTTTTTATTCACCTACAATTTTAATCTCTAATTCTAGATTTTCTCCAGTTTTTTCGTGCACTCTTTTCTGCACTTTTATCATTAAGTTTTCTATATCTTTAGATTTTGCTGATCCATTATTCACAAAAAAATTACAATGTTTTTTAGAAATAACTGCATCCCCTTCCCTAAAGTTACTGCAACCTGACTCTTTTATTAACTTCCAGGCTTTTTTATCTTCACTTATATTTTTAAAAGTACTACCACATGTTTTTATTTGGCTGGGTTGTGACAGTTTTTTTCTTTCTATAAGGTTATTTTGTTTTTCTTCAATTTCAATTTTTTTTCCCAAGGAACATCTTAATTTTGCTGATAAAATTATCAAATCATTTGATAAATTAGTTCCTCTATAAAAAAAATTTATATTTTCTTTTTTAATTTCTTCCTCAATCATTTTTTTCTTGTTTAAAACATTAATAGAAATTATTGTTTTAGATATATCATTACCATAACAACCGCTATTCATTATAACTGCTCCTCCAATAGAACCGGGTATGCATGATAAAAATTCTAAATTTTCGAGATTATTATCTTTAGCATAATTAGCTACTTTACGATCAAGTGTTGCGGCTCCTACTTCTAATGTATTTTCATTAATTTTTTTTATAAAAGAAAATTCTTTTCCTAATTTTATAACAGCACCCCTTACTCCATTGTCTCTAAATAAAGTGTTTGAACCTGCACCTAAAATTGTTACTTTTAAATTTTTTTTATTCACTTCTTGAAGAAATTCTTTTAAATGATTTTTGTCATTGGCTTTAAAAAAATAATCTGCGTTTCCCCCTAAATTAAACCAACTATAACTAGATAATTTTACCTTTTCGTTTAAATTTTTTCCGAATTTTTTTATAAAATTATTTTCTAAAATCATAATAAATATCTAAGGCCAGCCATCCATTTTGAAATTGCTCCTGCTCCCATGCCAATAATTATTTCATCACTAATTAAATTCTTTTTCAAATACTTGCTCAATTCAATTTCATTTTTTACTAATATTACTTGAGTTTTAGAATTTTTTGCAATCATTTCAGCAAATTTAATTAGATTAAATTTTGAATTTTTATTTTCACCAGCGGCATACAAAGGACAAACAATTACTAAATCAGATTTTAAAAATGATTTTGAAAATTCTTTTTTTAACGATAAGGCCCTTGAATATCTGTGAGGCTCAAAAATACTTATAATTTTTCTTTTAGCATTTACATTATTAACACCCTCTAAAATCGATTTGATTTCAGTTGGATGGTGGGCATAATCATCATAAAAATCATTTTTATTTTTAGAAAAAACTTTTGTCATTCTTCTTTGAACTCCTGAAAAACTTTTTAATGATTTTTTAACAAGACTAATATTTGCTCCCAAGTTAAGACAAACTATAAAAGCAGCGGCTGCATTGAGAACATTATGTTTGCCTAATAATTTTACGTTTATATTTTTAATAATACTTTTTTTCTTCTCTTTATTTTTAATAATTAAATCGAATGTTGTGCTATCAAAATTGTATCTTATTTTTTTTATTTGATAATCCGCTCTCACATTTTCTCCATACAATAAAATGTTTTTATTTTTAATTTTTTTGAGAATATTTTTTATATTTTGACTATCAATACAGATTATCGCTTTTCCTGTAGGAGGTGTTTTGTTAATAAACTCAACAAAAGAATTTTCTAAATTTTTATAATTTTTATAATAATCAAGATGTTCGTAATCAATATTAGTTACAACTGAATAATTAATTGGTAGCTTTAAAAAACTTCCATCTGACTCGTCTGCTTCCAATATTGCCCAATCTCCCTTACCTAGTTTTGCATTACTTTTAAAGGAGTTAATTACACCTCCGTTAATTATAGTTGGATCTAATTTTTGATCTAATAAAATTTTTGCCACTAAAGAAGTAGTTGTAGTTTTTCCGTGGGAGCCAGTAATTATTATATTTTTTTTAAGAGACACCACGTCAGCTAAAACCTCGGCTCGAGTATAAATTGGAATTTTATTTTTTTTTGCGTATTTAATTTCAGTGTTATTTTTTTTGATGGCTGTAGATTTTACCAGTATTGAAGCTTTTTTAACGTTGCTTGATGAATGTCCTATAAATATTTTTATTCCAAGTTTTGCGCAACTAACTGTATTTTTATTTTTATTTTGATCACTCCCTTGGATCTTAAATCCCATATTCCTCATGATTTGGGCAAGGCCACTCATTCCGATTCCTCCAATCCCTACAAAATGAATTATGTCCTTTTGACCTAAATTAATTTTTTTCATCAATTATTTTTTTTATTTGAGTATTTAAATTTTTATAAATATCTTTGTCAGAATATTGTCTTTGATTTGATAGAATATTTCTAATTAAGTCTTTTTCCTCAAAAATATTTTTTATTAAATCAAATAGTTTATTTTTAATATCTTTTTCTTCTAATAAAAACCCATAACCTCTTTTGTAATAAAACTCAGCGTTTTTATATTGATGATTATCTGCTGAAGTAGGTAAAGGTATTGATATAAAAGGAATTTTTATGTTGATTAATTCTCCTAAAACAGAGGCTCCAGAACGAGTTATGACTAAGTTTGTTTTTAGATAATAATCAATAATATTTTCCTTGAAATTAAATATTTCATGTTCAATCTTAGCTTTTTCATAAAATTCAGTTAATTGACAATTCTGATTTTTTTGACATTGTTGGTAAACTTTAATTGATAGTTTTAAATTTTTAATTTTTTCAAAAATTGGCGGAAGATCCTCTGCAAAAACTTTAGCACCTTGACTGCCTCCTAAAACTAAAATTTTTAGATTATTAAATTTATCTTTTTCATCGAAGGAAAGATTTTTTTTAATTATATTCTCTCTTATTAAGTTTCCAATAGAAACAACTTTTCTTTTATATTTTTCAGGAATACCTTCAAGACTCTGGTATGAAACAAATATTTTTTTTGCGAATGGTAATAAGTATTTATTTGCTTTTCCAATTATTAAATTATTTTCATAAATAACAAATTTAATATTTAAAAAAAAGGCAGCAATACAAACTGGGAATGAAGAGTAACCTCCCATTCCAAAAACAATAACAGGTCTATTAATGGTCAAAAATATAAAAGATTTTATTGTTGCATACAGAATTATAATTATTGAAAATAAAAATTTAAATAAATTTTTTTTTACAATAGGGGATGAAGGTATATTTATAAAATTCAAATTCTGAATGTTTTTTAAAAAACTTAAACCTCTTTTGTCTGAAGTTAATTTAACAACGTAATTTTTTTTTAATAAGTAGTTTGCTAAGCTGTAAGCGGGATAAATATGTCCACCAGTTCCACCTGTTGCTATTAATATTTTTTTTTTAATCATATAGATAAACTTTGTTTTTTGTATAATTTAAAACTAATCCAGCTAAAATTGCACTTCCTATTAGAGAAGATCCCCCATAACTTAAAAAGGGTAAAGTCATACCTGTTGTTGGCAATAAATTTGTATTTACTCCTGCATGTATAAATGTCTGAAATATCAACAATGTAGATAACCCGCTCAAAGAAATTTTTAAGAATTTATTTTCTTGGTTAATGCAATTTTTAATAATCCTAAATGATATAAATAAAAAAATAATTAAAATTATTATAGAAACTATAGAGCCATATTCTTCTGATATTACTGCGATAACATAATCTGTGTGTGCTTCGGGTACATTTTCACTAAGAATTCCTTCACCCATGCCTTGTCCTGTGAGGCCGCCGAGTTTAATAGCATCTAATGCAGAAGATGACTGAAAAGTATCTCCTTGATTTGGGTCAAAAAAAGCAATCAGTCTATTAATTACATATCCGAGTTTCTCCGGCAAAAAATAAAGTATTGAGCTTAAAGAAATTAAAAAAAGTGAAAAAAAAATAGATATATAGGTCAAACTGATTCCAGAGATAAAAACTGTGGCAACCCAACTTCCTGTTAACAATATAGATTGTCCTAGATCTGGCTGATCAATTAATAAAATTAAAACTGAACTTAGGAGAATAAAGCACAAAATATATTTTATTTGAGTATCTTTAAACTTTTCAGAGGTTAAAATTTTTGCTGTTGCCAAAATAAATAAAGGTTTTAATATTTCAACAGGTTGTAACCTAAAAAAATAAAAATCAAGCCATCTTTTTGCACCTTTTACTTCAACACCAATTATTGGAACTAGAGCTAATAATATAAAAGAAATAATAAATAAATGTAAAGTAAATTTGACAATAAATTCGGTTTTAATAACGGATAGTAAGATCATAATTGTTAGAGCTAAAAAAGTAAATAATAGATGTTTTGTAAAAAAGAAATAGTAGTCTTTATTAAGTCTTTCACCAGCCAAAGAAGAAGTAGATGAAAAAGAAAAAAAAACACCTAAAAAAAATAGAATTAAAAAACAAAATAAAATTTTTTTGTCTATGTTTCTCCAATAATTTATAAAAAAAAAATTAAATGAGTTTTTTTGCATATGTTTTGCTTAATCTCTTGAATTCTTTTCCTCTCACCTCAAAATTAATAAATTGATCGAATGAAGCTGCACCTGGGCTCAATAAGACAGTTTTATTAGATTCTCCTTGATAATTAATATCTTCAATAATTTTTGCTAGAGAATCTTTTAAATTTTTTGTGATAGAAAACTTCAATTTACCTTTGATTTGATTTTTAAAAAAATTTATATGCTTTCCTATAATGTAGCACTTAATTATATTTTTTTTATATTTTATGAAATTAAACCTATCTCCTTTTTTTGGCAAACCTCCTAATATCCAGTATATATTTTTAAGGCTTGATAAAGCAAGTTGACTAGCAGTAAATGATGTTGCCTTAGAGTCATTAATAAAAGTTATATTCCTTTTTTTTAAAAATATTTCAAATCTATGAGGAAGACCCTTAAAGCTTTGTAGCGCACTAAAAAATGAATTGTCTCTAATTTTAAGCAATTTAGCAAATGAGTATATAAAACACATATTTTTATCATTAATCTTCGATGTTAAGTAACGATTCTTAATTTTATGTCTAATTTTTTTGTAATCTGTGTATCTTGAAACAATTAATCTACTAGAGAATTTTTTTTTTAAAAATATTTTTTTAATTTGATTATTTATAATTGCATACTGATTTTTTTTTTGGAGACTAAAAATTTTTAATTTTGCCTTTAAATAATTACTTCTACTACCATGCCAATCTAAATGATCATTAGATAAATTTAAAAATAAAGCATAATCTGGACAAATAAACT
>Ga0233444_10003635_pt1 | contig 15179 bp, 14 predicted proteins | sample SI_124_October20_6_FD_182792 | JGI IMG/M metagenome (GOLD analysis project Ga0233444, IMG submission 182792) | Seawater microbial communities from Saanich Inlet, British Columbia, Canada - SI_124_October2016_10_MG | ecosystem: Environmental > Aquatic > Marine > Inlet | place: Canada: British...
ATTAATTTTTTTTTTTTTCCTATTTTTTTTATAAACGACTCAATATTGTATTTGTTAGTTAGTGAAAAACGATTCGCGTAATGCCAATTAATTATTGTTGCAAAAAATTTTCTTTTTACGGAAAGATCTCTTGTAGGTAAATTTTTTTTGTTTTCTTTCTTTTCTAAAAAAACTAGTGAATGTCTGTTAAATAATATTGAAAAAATTTCACTAAAATTTAAATTTATAATATCTTGATTGATATAATAGTCCCATCCATAAACATTTACTTTTTTAAAAATAGAACCAATAAGAACAATAGATAGTAGACCTGATCCAAAATCTAAATTTAATTTCTCGAAATTATATTTATGGACAACAGCATTAGTTGAAATTTCTTCAACGATATCTTTATATTTATTATCAAAATTTTTTATACTATTTTTTGATTGGTTCCATATAGGCTTGCCAGTAGAATTTGAAATTAAGCCAGTATTAATCTGTATATAGTTTCCAAGATTTTTATCTAAAAAATAGTCAGGTGATCTACAAGTTAGGCCAAAGAAATTCGGTTTACTATCTAATTTTTCATGAAAATTTACGAAAAAAGTAGGAATATCGTAATTAATTTTATCACTATTTTCTTTTACCGAATTTCCCCTTAAAATAATATTTGCTTCTAAAAATTTATTTTTTCTGGATCTGTAAAATAACCAATCTTCTTCGGGGTTGATATTTTTTTTCCATCTATGAGATTTTGGTACTGTAAATTTTTTTTTTGAAAGCAAGTAAATATAACTTGGTGCAAATATAAAGAGTATAGATGCTATGAAATTATAAAAATTTTCGATTAGCTCTAAAAATATGATTTTAATTTTTGCCATCTTTAAAAAGCCATGACTCATTTTGTTTTAAAAAATTGGTGCTTATTTTAAAATCGTCGTTAAGCCAAAAATATTTTTTGAACCTTGTAAAGTTAAATAATATTTTCCAATATTTTTTCTGAAGATGAGTTTCGGACTCTTTAATTGTCCATTTTTTTTTTAATCTATCATCCATTTCAATCGCAGCTTCTTTTATTTCATTTGGAGTATTATTTATTATATCTACATTTTTTTGCTCAAATTCTTTTACCTTCCATTGATTAATTAGTTTGAGATCATTTATTTCCTTTAAGCTCAAAAAATCACCAGTTTTAAATTTTAATTTCTTGAAAATTGAAATTCCTTTTGCAAACGGCCTCATAGCCTCGAGAGGTAAAAAATTTACTTGCACAAGTGGTTTTCTAAAAGCAACACAAACTTCATCCAACCCAGAAATTGTTGTGATACAAAAGTAGCAGTTAGCCATTAGCCAAATATCTGCGAAATCATCTTTTTTGCTCCAAGATGCATACTCTATAAAATTTTCATTTAAATAATTCATTTTTTTTTCAACAATATTTCCCATCCTAATCACTTTATAACCTCTGTTGTTGAATTCTCTTACAGTGTCAATATAATCATCAATATTGGAGTTTCTAAAATTGTGGTAAGAAAGATCTAAATTTTTGTTTGTAATTTTTTTAAACATGTCATCTCTCACTAAGAGACATATATATTTTTCATTTTTTTTAATTTTTAGATCTGAAAAAATTTTATTTCCTCTATTAATTTCATCTTTACTAAAATTTAAGGTTGGGCTGGATTTATAAATTATTTTATCTGGATCTGTATTAGGTGCAGAGTGAATAATATCAATTTTAAGTTTTTTTCCTCCAGGTATAATGTTATTTACTCTAAAAAGATATTTTACAAGAAAATTGTATTTTATATTTCTTGAAACAAATTTTAAAAATTGTAAATTGCAAACAGGTTTTTTAGTTAGGTAAAAAATATCAAAATATTTTTTTTTTTCATTTTTTTTATTTAATAAATATAAGTCTAAATAAGCAATACTATTACCAATTACTGAGGATCTGCAAGGTGCTATCCTAATAGGATAAAAAGAAAAAATTATCCTTAAAATTATTATTATTGGAAAAGAGATTAAATATAACCAAATTTCAATTAAAAAAAATTTTAAATAAATTTTTGAAATATTAAGAGCAATGTTTAAAGCTCTCTCCGGTTTCATGGTTTGTTTTTATATAAAATTTACGTGTAAAGGTTTTTGACCAGTTTTTGGAGTTATCCTAGATATGCCTTTTAAATGGTTATCTAAAGCTATACTTGCATAATGTTGAATAGGCAAAGTACCCATCATTGTTTGAGCATCAAAATTAGGAGAAGCAAGATAATTCATGATTTTCCAATATCTTTCTGATTTAAAAATATCTTTAAATCTTTCGTCAGCAAAATTACCCATGTGTAACTTTGAATATCTTGCATTAAAAAACATCCCGGAAGGAGCAACTAAACCACTGCCACTTATTTGTAATAAAAATTGGGGTCCGTAAAATCTGTTGTAAGATGGAAGTCCTTTATCCTTAATCTTGCTCCATTTAACAATAATTTTAGTATTTTCATTGCTCATTTGTTCAGACTCTTTTAAAAGTTGGTACATATCCTCATACTTAGAGTAATCTACTCCAAGTGTACCGAATTCATCATCTGAACAATGTTTAATAACACCATAGTCCACGCCAAGATCAACTGCTAGTTTTGCGAAAGATAAAATCTCGTCTTTGAATTCTGGCAAAAGAACCATTTGAATTCCCAAAGTTACTTTTAAATTTAATTTTTTTTTAAGATCAACCGCGTATTTAATGTGTTTCATGGCACGGTCATATACTGGAGTATGTTCTGAGCTTTTAAACATAATTTTTGAGTAAGACTCTGCTTTTCCAGCTGCAACAGTAAACCTTACCCATTTTAAGTGTGGAAGAACTTGGTCAATTTTTTCTGGCTCCCATTCCCAACCGTTCGTAGCATTTCCTACATCAATTCCAATATTTGCAGCATGCTGTATAAATGGAACATATGCTTTAGACAATGTGCTTTCACCATCTGAAATTAGAGAAACTGCTTTCACTCCAACTTCCTTAAAATCATCTAATAGATTTAATGCTTCTTTAGTTTTTATATTTGCTCTTTCTTGAGGCTCTTGGACCATTGCATAACAAAAAGAACACATAGCTCCACATGCTCTTGTCAATGCCATATCAACACAAACTGGTGCTATTCTCTCGTCATTTTCCCACGCTTGAATTCTTTCATAATGATATGAGAGTTTATGAGAGTCTAAGATTAGTGAACCCTCTTTAGTTTCAACTTCAGAATTATTTTCTTTTTTCATAGAACTATGTTTTAATTTGTATTCCTCTAAGTTTTCTTAATTTACTTTTATCTCCAACTGGTTCACACCAAATTGTTAGTCCTTCGTCAATAGTTTTCTTAAGCTTTTCCTCAAGGTTAAGTAAAATTAATCCTCTTTTATTTGCAGGAATAGTTTTTTCAATTCTTATGACTATTTGGCCGTTATCAGGTGTTTCTACTACCTCAAAATCATTATAAATTGTGTTTTCTTCTAAAATTTTATTAATTAATTTTTCTCTACTAGAAATTTTTAAATTTTTCCAATTTTCTTTTGTTCTTGGTGTTATTGATTGAGAATAATTATTAATCATTAAAAAGGCCCTAAAAAATTTTTGTTTGGTTGATCTGATGGAACATTATTACTATACTTTTTGAGAGTACTGGTCTTAAGGTTATTTTTTTTAAGAATTTTTAACACAGATTTGACAATATCTTTATAATCTTTGTAACAATATTTTGCTAATTCTCTAGTGCTAGGTACTGAACTTTCAAGCGGTCCTATTCGACTCATTGAAATAAATTCTTTTTCCTTTTTTGTTAAATTCTCAAAAATTCTAGCCATTATTTCTGAGCTGATACCATAGCTCATCCATCCATTATCAACGATTAATGTGTTTTTTGTTTTTCTTACAGACTTAATCAATGTGTTTATATCTAATGGTCTTAAACTTCTAATATCAACTACCTCAGCATTAATAGAAAAGTCTTTTAAAATAGATGCGCTTCTTAAACACTCAATAATCATGTAAGAGCTAGAAATTAACGTAATATCTGTACCTTTTTTCAAAATCTGAGCCTTGTCTAAAGGTGTTGTATAGTATTTTTTTGGAACATGTCCTTTTATATCATGCAGCCATCTGTGTTCAAAAATAATAACAGGGTTTTTATCTTTTATACTCGAAAGAATAAGTCCTTTTGCACTTTTTGGTGTAGACAAACTTATAACTTTTAAACCAGGAATATGAGAAAATATTGTTTCCAGGCTTTGGGAATGTTGCGGACCCTGACCCCAACCTCTACCAATGATTAAACGAATAACTAATGGCGAATTACTTGTTCCACCGCTCATAAAAAACCATTTAGCTGCTTGATTGATAATTTGCTCTACCGAAAGCAGAGAAAACTCAACTCTTTGATGAACTATTATTGGTTTTTTACCTGAAATTGAAGCTCCAATAGCTATACCGGTCATCGCGTTTTCTGCTGTTGGAAAATCAAATATTTGATCTCCTTTTTTAAAAATTTTATTCAATCCTTTAGTGGTTCCAAAAATGCCTTTAGGATCATCTACGCCAAGACCAATTAAAAGAACATTCTTATCTTTTTTCATTGCTAGCAATTGAGCTTCTTTTATTGCGCTTGCAAGAGAAATAAATCTTTTTTTATTAGGCATATATATATTTTTTTAAATATTTTTTTTTAGGAAATTTACTTTTTTTTGCGAAAATAAATGCATTTTCAATTTCTGTGCTTATATTTTTTGTAAAAAACTCAAAATTTTTATTTGTAAGGATTTTATTTTTTTTTAATTGTTTTTTATAGATAAGTAATGGACATTTTTTTTTCCAAGTATTTAAATATTTTATATTCCTATAATTTAAACTATCATCGTTATTTGGGCCACAATGTTCTAAATTTCTGAAAGTCTCAAGTTCTATTAGATGTGGTTTTGAATCTTTTCTAATTTTTTTAATAATTTTTTTTGAAGTCAAAAAAACTTTTTCGACTGAATTGCCATTAATTCTAATCGAATTTATTCCATGTGAATTACCAATTTTCACTAAATCTCTTTTTTTAAATTGCCTTTTTGAAATATGAGAATATACAGAATAATTATTGTTTTCGCATACAAATAGAATTGGTAAATTATGTAAAGATGCAAAGTCCAAGCTTTCAAAAAAAACACCCTCTTCTGTGGCACCATCTCCAAAAAATATAACTACTATTTCATCTTTTTTTTTACTCAATTTATTTGCCCAAGCTATACCTGCGCCTATAGGTATTGTGCTTCCAACTATCGGCACAGCCGCGGCTACTCCGGCGTTTAAGTCTATTAGGTGCATTGAACCGCCAAAACCTTTTGCACATCCTGTCACTTTTCCATGCAACTCTGCTATCATCTTTTTTAATGAACCTCCTTTTGCGAGATAATGTGCGTGGGATCTATGGGCAGTAACGATTTTGTCTTTTTTATTTAAATTTTGACATATCCCTACTGCTATTGCTTCTTGTCCAACAGATAAATGCACGGGACATCTCATCTCTTGATCTTTGTATTTTTTAGCTATTGAAGTTTCAATCTGCCTAATTCTCAACATCTCTTTTAATAATTTTAATTTTTTATTTTTATTTATTCTCATAAAAATTATTTATTACTTTACAAATTTTTTTAATATCAGAGAGTTTTAAATATTGATGAATAGGAAGAGTAATTATTTTTTTTGATTGTCCTTCAGTTTTAGGTAACTTGTTTGTTTTGTAATTAAGTTTTTTAAAAGCAGGTTGCATATGAATTGGTATCGGGTAGTGAATAGCTGTTCCAATACCCTTCTTTTTTAGATATTTTTGTAATAAATTTCTATTATTAACTTGGACTACGAAAGTATGATAAGTATTAAATTCTTTTTTATTTTCTTTTGGAATAAAAATAAATTTTTTATTTAAATATTTGAAATAAATTTTTGCATTCTCTCTTCTTTTTTTTATAATCTTTTTTAGATATTTTAACCTAAAATTTAATATTGCAGCTTGTAAATTATCCATTCTAGATACGTAACCAAAGTTTTTTACTTTATTTCTATCTGTCATACCGTGATTTCTGACATCTTTTAAAAACTTTGCAATTTTTGAAGAATTGGTAGTTAAATAGCCAGAGTCACCAACGGCATTTAGATTCTTGAGAGGATGTGCAGAAAAACATCCAATCCTGCCAAATGATCCTGCATATTTATTAATATATTTTGAACCGATAGACTGTGCAGCATCTTCTATTATAGGAATATTATATTTTTGAGATATTTCATTAATTTTACTCATATCACATACTCTTCCAGTAAGATGCACAACCATAATTGCTTTTGTTTTTTTCGTTATTGATTTTTCTATCAAACTAGGATCAATTAATTGATCAGGTTTAACATCTACAAAAACTGGTTTTGCTCCCAAATGAACTATTACTGCAGTGGATGCTATGAAAGAATTCGCAGTAGTGATAACTTCATCATTTTTTCTTACTCCAAGAGCATATAGTCCTAAGGTAAGAGCGTCTGTTCCACTATTTAAAGCGACACAATACTTTACTTTAAGTAACTTTGTGATATTTTTTTCAAATTTTATTATTTCGTCACCGCCAACAAACTGACCAGATTTCAAAACTTTGTTAATTACTGAAAGAAGTTTTTTTCCCTCATGTTGATATTGTTTTGATAGATTAATATAAGGAATCTTCACTATTTTTTATAAAAATTTTTAATAACTTTAATAATATAGTTTATTTGGTTTTTGCTTAAATGTTGATCACATGGAAATGTAATTATATTTTTCGTATGATAATCAGTGACAGGGAAATCTCCTCTTTTGTGTTTAAGATGTTTTAGAAATTCTTGAATATAAATAGGTTTTGGGTAATGAATTTTAGCCTCTATGCCTTTTGAAAGGCAATATTTTAATAATTGGTCTCGTCTTTCAGCAAATACAATGTATAAATGATAAACAATTTTGAAATTTTTTGGTCTAGGAGGTATTCTAATCTCTTTAATCTCACTTAATTTTTTATCATAATATTTAGCATTTTTTATTCTTTGATTTGCAATAAAATGTGCTTTTGGCAATAACCAACTTCCTACCAGAGATTGAAATGTATCTAATCGTGAGTTAAAACCAGAAATTTTTACTGTATCTCTATCAATCAACCCGTGGTTTCTGAGTAAAAGTAAATGTTTATAATATTTTTTGTTATTAGTTGTAATTATTCCCCCATCGGACCAAACATTTATGTTTTTAAGAGGGTGAAGTGAAAATGCTCCAAACTCACCCCATGATCCTGCCTTTTTATCATTAATAGCTCCTAAAATTGACTGACAGGCATCTTCCACAACAGGAATTTTAAATTTTTTTGATATTTTTTGTAATTTTACCATATCCGTCATGTAGCCAGTAAAGTGTACTGGAACTATTGCTTTTGTTTTTTTGCTAATTTTTTTTTCTAATTGATCAACATTCATACAAAAAGTATCATTACAATCAACGAATACTGGCTTAGCTCCTAATTCTAATATAGCCCCAATTGTTGCAACAAATGTATTAGAGGCGGTTATAATTTCGTCTCCATGAGACACGCCAAGAGTCTTTAAACTTAATTTAATTGCATCTGTTCCAGAGTTTACACCTACTGCGTATTTACAGCCAATTAATTTCGCAAAATTTTTTTCAAAATCTAATAAAGGTTTACCGAGTGTAAAATCTCCTGTTTTTACAAATTTTTTTAATTTAGACCAAAGTTCTGGACAATTTGAAAATTGTTGTTGTAAATACGAATATCTTACTTTCATTATTTTAAATCAATTTTTTGCATTTTTTTAATATTGAAGTATTCTTCATTACTTAATGTATTGCTAAATAATTTTTTTTCAAAAGCACTTATAAGGTCTTGTATAGCTTCTTCAATACTTTTAATTGGTTTAAAACCCAGAACTTTTTTAATCTTATTTGAATTAATATGATAAGAACGATTATCATCTGACTTTGCATACTCCAAATTTACCTCTGACTTAATGTTCTTTTTCACCATTAATGCAAGTTTTTCAACTGAATGGTTCTCAAATCCTACGTTGAAAATTTGATCTTGAACGATATTTTTTTTAGCATTTAACACACATATATATGAACGAACCATATCATCGATATGAATATTAGGCCTTAATTGAGAACCGCCAAAAATTTTTATTAAATTTTTATGATATGCTAAATTAGTTAAAATATTTACAACTAAGTCCAATCTTTGTCTTAATGAAAAACCACATACAGTAGCTGGTCTTATAATGGTTCCAATAAAATTGTTATTAGTGTTAGAAATTAGAATATCTTCGCATTTAGCTTTAAATTTCGAGTAATCTGTTAATGGCTCTAGAGATGCGTCTTCTGTAACATCTGGTATGTCTTTAACACCATAAACGCTTGATGAGGAGGCGTAAATAAACTGTTTTACTCCATTATTTTTTGATGCTTTTATTAAAGGCTCAAAACAATCGAAATTGATTTCTTGCCCTAATTTAGGATTTAACTCAAAACTAGGATCGTTAGAAATGCAGGCTAAATGTATAATGGCATCCTGACCTTTTAACGATTGCTCTAGTTTTCTTTGATCTCTAACGTCACCTCTAATAGTTTTTAAATTACTTTTACCTTCAGGAAGTTTATTTCCATAAATCATTAAATCATAAACAGTTACATGATATTTATTTTTTAATAACTCCATCACCAAGTTTGTTCCAACATAACCCGCTCCACCTATTACTAAAATTTTTTTTATTTCATTCATTATTTAAGTAAATATTCTATAGTTCTATCAAATTTATAAAAATCTATACTTTCTTTATTTCCAATATTCTCAACAGACATTGAAGCAGCAATAGATCCTAACAATAGAGTAAGCTCAGGTTTTAAATTTAATTTGAATCCTAAAGATACAATAGATAACATCGCATCACCTGCGCCTACCTTATCCGTAGATTTCATTGCAAAAGCAGGACAATTAAATTTTTCACCTTTGTTGTTTACCAATATAACTCCATTAATTCCCATAGTAACAATAAGATTTTTTAATCTATTTTTTTTTAATAATTTTTTAGCTAAGTAATAAATATCTGAGGAATTATCTTTTAAATCTTGCCTTAATTCAGTTTCATTTATTATAATTGAGTCTACGTTTGTATATCTGTCTAAAGATCTGTACAAAAAATTAGAGGAATTAACTTGAGCGTTTACAAATAATCTTTTCTTTGTCTTTTTAAGGAAATCTACAATCTCATCACTAATAAAATTATGCCCATAATCACAACAAATAATCATATCATTTTCTTTTTCTAATTGTTTAATTTTCCTTATTATTAAATCATTATTCTTAATTGCGCTTACCTCAGGTAATATATAAGAACCAAATAATTTATAATTAGAGATTTTATCAACAAATCTTTTTTTTATAATTGTGGGGTAATTTTTATAGGGTTTTATTAGGTTATAATTAATATTTTTTTTTGAGTCTTTTTTAAGAATTATTTTATTTTCTTTCTCAAATCCAAAAGGAGAAAATAAATTAACTTTTTTTACAAAGGATGAGATGTTTCTCGCCACAAAGGCACTTCCACCAAGATAGTTTTCTGTAAATTTTTCGTTAAAAACTAAATATGGCTCCTTACCTGATTTTCCAATTCCATTTCCAAAGCAATATTGATCTATTATGATTTCTCCAAGAACAAGAACTTTTAATTTTTTAAAATTGCTAAAAATCTTATTGAAGTCGATATAATTAGTCGTTTTTTTAATCTTATTGATAAATATTCTTTGTTCTTCATTGAGCGAAATACCTATTTGATTAATAATATTAGATGAACTAAAAGTTTTTTCATCTGTAAATTTAATTTTGCCTCCATATTTTTTTAAACAATTCTTTTCTTCAACTATTTTTTTCGATTTATCTAAACTATCAATGGAATACTCAGCTCCTTTAACATAAATATCAGGTTTAATTTTTTGAATTACCTCGGTAGCTGACGAACCTTCACTAAGAAACACATCATCTATTATTTTTAGCTCTTTTAAATATTCAATTCTTTGAAAATGATTAAAGATCGGTCTCCCAGGCCCTTTATTAATAAATCCATCTTTTGTAATTGACACTATCAAATAATCTCCAAATGCTTTAGCCTTTTTGAAATGTTTAATGTGGCCTAAATGAACCAAATCAAACACACCATGACAAAGAACGACCTTTTTTTTATTTCTTCTTAAATTCTTGACTCTATTAATTATTTTTAGATTATTGTTTCTCATTTTAAATATTTAAACCAGATTCTAGTCTCCTTTTTAATTTTATTTGGAGTCCAAACTGGAGCTTTTTTGAACTGGTTAATGTTTTCTAAAAGGTTTTTAACTCCTTTTTCTAAGGACACTTTTGGTTTCCAATTCAATAATTTCTTCGCCAAATTAATATTAGCCAAAGATCGATCTGGTTCTCCTGGTCTTTTAGGAATATAAACTTTTTTGTTACTAATCAAATTAGCAATCTTGTTAACTGAGACTTCTTTACCGCCTCCTAAATTCAGTATTGTTCCTGATTTAAGTTTCTTAGAAGCCAAGAAAATTGCTTTTACCAAATCATTTACATGTAAAAAGTCTCTAGTTTGTTTTCCATTGCCAACTATTGTTAAGGGTTTATTTGAGATCTTTTGAGCTAAAAAAACTCCAAATACTGCCCCGTATGCTCCAGTCGTTCGAGAGCGAGGACCATAAATATTAAAAAATCTCAAGGAAACATTATTCATCTTATAAATTTTTGCCCAATCCAATACCAATTTTTCTCCTATGAACTTCGTTGTAGCGTATGGGTATTGAGTATCAATTTGAGTATTTTCAGAGATGGGGAATTTTTTTGGGATCCCATAACAACTAGCAGAGGCTGCATAAACAAATTTTTTAACTTTACTTTCTCTTGAGGCGCTTAGTACATTTAGTGTTCCAATAACATTAGATGAAAAATACTTATTCGGGTTTTTAATACTTGGAACCAAATCCGCTAAACCTGCACAATGTATTACACAGTCAATACCTTTAAAAATTTTAGATAATTTTTTTGATTTTTTAGATATATCAACTTTAAAAAATTTAATATTTTTTTTTGATCTATTTAGATTAGAAAGCTGACCGGTGGATAAATTATCTATTACTTTTACTCTTTTTTTTAATTTCAATAATAAATCAACAACATGACTTCCAATGAAACCCGCTCCTCCAGTTACTAAATAATTTCTCATAGGATTAAATTTTTTTTTGTTTTAAGTTTTTCCCACAAAGCTGAGGCTTTAAAAAAATCTTCTTCAGTGTCAATATCTAAAGTTTCAAAATTTTCTTTTAATTTTATAAAATGCACTTTATTCCAATTCCAATATTTACCATTTTTTAAAAAAAAATTTCTATCAAAGAAATAAAGAATATGTCCGAATTCACTCACTTGATCAACTTTTTTTGTATTTATAGTCTCTAATTTTTTTGAAAAATTTAATGGTTTAAGATTTTTATCTAAAAAATAATTTTTTCTCTCAATAACTGAAAAGCATGGTCCTTTCTTTTTTATACATAAATTTATAAATTTTCTTATAGTTGATATCTTTAGAAAAGGAAAACATGCGTTTATCATTAATACATATTTATGGTCAAAAAATTTTAAATAATTATGAATTTTAATTGCAGGACCATCTATTGTAACTGACTCTTTTGATCTCTCAATAAATTTTACATTATTTTTAATACACTTTTTTTTAAATTCTGTGTCATACACTGATGCATAGCAATCAAAATCTTTCATAAATTTAAGTTTTTTAAGAATAATATCTGTAAGAGTAGTATTGCAAAATTTTCTTAACATCTTATTTTTGCATCTAAAACTTTTTTTTCTAAAGCTAGAAATTATTAAAATATCTTTTTTTTTCATAATGAAAATCTCCATAGCTCCGCACTTCCTAAAAGATCGATTTTTAAGAGTATCAGTTTCATTTTTTTAGATAGGACTAAACAAATATTTATTATATTTAATGTTTGTTTTTATATTTCCTATCGTAATTCCAATTTTTTCTTTTTGTATAGATGTAATATTAAATATTTTTTCAACAAAAGGTCCGTTTAAAAATTTATATTTTTTATCTAAAATTAACTGGTAGAAATTCATATTTAGATTTCCTTTTTGATCTTCATTTTTTTTACAAATTTCGATAAAAATTTTAATCTCCTTTTGAGACTCTTGATGTCCTGATAGAAAATATTTAATTCCTTTTATGTACTTATAAAGAGAAATATTTTTACTATTCTCAAAATTATCATGATGACAAAAAATATAATCACCAAGAATATCTAGTTCTTTATTAATAAGTTTATTTCTATTATATTTTTGTAAAAGTATTTTAGGTCTATAAAATTGAACTTTATCGTCAATTTTTTTCTTTAATTCTTTTTTAAAAGTTTCAAAAAGTTTTTTTTCATATTTGATAATTGCCCACATTTATAGATCCAGCTCTTTTTTAAGTTCATCGTATTCTTGCATTTTTCTCTTCATAAAATTAATTGTTAATCTGGCCCTCTCAGCTATTCCTTTGGGAGTAACGACATATAAATAATTTAATTTGTTTGGATTTTTTCTAAAATTTTGTATTTTTACTAAACCTTTTCCTTGTAAAGCTTTTATACAATAATTAAGTTTTCCAAGACTAAAACCTAACTCTTTGGCTAATCTTCTTTGACTAGAGTTTGGATGCTTTTGAATACTTCTCAAAACTTTAAAATGATCTTCAGTATCTTTATTCATATTTATTCTATTTAATTTCAATTGTTCAAAAGATGAACAATCTACAGTTCATTAATTGAACAGTAAAGCTTTTATTGGATATTTATTGGGTTTTTAGTACATTTAGTTTTCTCTCAACTACATGTTGTATTCAAATTGTTCAGTTATTAATGAAGGGTATTATTTTTGAGATAACTCTATTTAAACCTCTGCCGTCAAATTTTTCGTTCAATTTTTTAAATTTTACTTGAGTGAATAAAGCTGCTTTGAGATTTTTATAGTTTATATTTTTAAAGTCCCCTAAATATTTTATAACTCCTTTTTTTTTAAAATATCTTATTGCATATTTCTGATTATTATACAGTTTAACAACGTAAACTTTTTTCTTTTGTAATATTGACTCAAACATTACATTTCCTCCCGACACTAAACAAATAGTTGCTTGATCAAAATAATTTTTAAGATTTTTGGGTCTGACTATAATCTGTGTTGTTTTTTTTTTCTTATATTTAAAAATTGGATTATTTTTTTTTACTCCTGGTCCAACAATTACAAATATTTTTTGATATGTTTTTAAATTTTCAACCATTTTGGTTAAAGTAACTAACATATTTTTATTATCTGCACCTCCAGATGAAATGATTATATTTTTTGAATGAATTATCTTTTTAATTTTTTTTTGATATTCTTTATTTAATATCAAGTATTTTAAGCCTTGATAAATTTTCAAATTCTTAAAGTGTTTTTTGTTATTCTTTTTAAAAAAATAGATGCCATTGAAAATTATTCCGCTTTTATATCTTGTAAAATTTGTTTCATCAAAGCTAATTATTTTTTTAATTTTTTTATTAAATATCTTTTTTAGCAGTTCTTTTTCAGCTCCCAATGTATCTATAATAAAAATATCACTTTTTTTTAAAGTAAATTGATTTAAAAATTTTTTATTAAATAAACAAATTTCACTCTTTGTATTTTTTTTTAGAAATTTTATCCCTTCTTCATAATTTTTCATTAGAAAAATTACTTTAAATTTATCTTTTTTCAGTTTCAAAATAAGGTTTTGATAAAGTATTAGGGACCTAATAATATGGCCCATACCAACCTTTTTTCCATTATCTCCGTCAACTCTAAAAAAAATTCTTTTCATTGATTAAAAACATTGATAATTCATTTTCAAAAATGACAAATATTAATTTTATAAATAAGTATTGTATATCTTATAAGAAGAAAATAATAGACGTTATTCAACAATTTGAAAAGAGTAAAACTAATATTCTAATTGTAATAGACAATAAAAAAAAATTTTTTGGAATTGTTACTAGCACTGATCTCAGAAGAGGAATTTTGAGAGGTTTATCAAACTCATCGCCGCTTAAATCTATTATTAATGAAAACCCTTTGTTTTTAAAAGAAAAAATTAATGAAAATAAAATTTCCAATATAATCTCCTCAGATAGATTTAATAAGATAGATCCTCCCTTTATACCTATTTTAAATAAAGAGAATAAACCAATAAAAATTGTAAATAAGGACTTACTTAATATCGATCAATATGATTTTAACAATAAAAAGGACAAGACCAAAATTTTATTAATTGGCGGAGCAGGATATATCGGTTCTATTTTAGCAAAAAAACTTTTAAAACAAAATTATCAAGTTACAATTTTTGATAAATTTATCTATCAATCTCAACAAGAAATAAGAAAAAAAATCAAAAGTAATAATTTAAAATTAGTTAACGGTGACTCAAGACGTATTGATGAAGTGTTTGAGGTTATTAAGAAAAATAATGTCGTAGTCCATTTAGCAGAATTAGTTGGTGACCCTCTTTGTGAGGTGAAGCCCTCAAAAACTTATGAAATAAATTTCCTAGCCTCTATAGCTATAAGTAATATCTGCAAAAATTTACCAATTTCAAAATTTATTTATATCTCATCATGCAGTGTTTACGGCTCTAATAATAAATTGCTAACTGAAAAGTCGGAAATTAATCCAATATCAGTATACGCAAAGCTAAAAGTATTATGTGAAAAAGCACTGATAAGAAATTCTGGAGAATTTTGTAAACCTTGTATACTAAGATTAGGTACTGTGTATGGCACTTCATTAAGGCCAAGATTTGATTTAGTAATAAATTTGTTTGCATCAAGAGTAGCAAACAATCTTCCTATAGTTGTCACTGGAGGAGATCAGTGGCGGCCATTTATTCACGTTAATGAAGTGTGTTCAGCTATCATAAATATTATTAAGGCTAAGAGGGAAAAAGTAAACGGTCAAATATTTAACTTAACGAGTTTTAATTCAAGAATTATTGATATTGCCAAAAAATTTAAGAATATTTTTCCTAAAAC
>Ga0233444_10003639_pt1 | contig 15175 bp, 39 predicted proteins | sample SI_124_October20_6_FD_182792 | JGI IMG/M metagenome (GOLD analysis project Ga0233444, IMG submission 182792) | Seawater microbial communities from Saanich Inlet, British Columbia, Canada - SI_124_October2016_10_MG | ecosystem: Environmental > Aquatic > Marine > Inlet | place: Canada: British...
TCACTATATAAATATTTATACACCTTTCTACAAACTTAATACGAATACTATTAGATAATATATATGAATATAAAAATAAACAATATGAGATTTCCAAACACATTCACTAAAGAAAACAAAATAACTTTTTACACACAAAGAAAAAAAGAAATGACTAAACAGTTTAATAAATTTTCTAAACTAAATAAAATAGAACATTCTAATAAATTAAATAAAGAAATAGAAATTTGTGAAAAAGAATTAAATAAATTATATACAAACTAAATACGAGTACATACGGATAATATAATAAAGAGTTTTATAAAATTGATTGCCTCTACAATATTAATCAATGAAAACCAGTTTAACTGATGAGATCTTAATGATCGAAACTAGTGACAACGATAGGACGAATACCAACTCTATCACTAGTCTTAAACAAATAAAATATGAGCTATTTATCAGAATTAGTAAATGAACATCAAAACCAAACAAAAATATTTATAAACTTCAGTCAAGAAGATGAAAAAATATTAAAACAATATGCAAAGGGCATGAATGAAAAAGAAATAATGGAATTGATAAAAACTATTTGGTAATATGAATAACATATACGACAAAAAATTTGAATTGTACTTAATATCTAAAGGATATGACTTAGATACAATTAGCTTAACCGAATGTTTAACAGAAATTAAAATATGGAAAAAGAATACAACAAACGCATAAAGTATTTATCAGAACGAAGTAGATTTTGCTTAAATAGTAGAATACAACTTGCACAAATAAAAAAAGAACTAAAAACTCTAGCAATATGAAAACACTACAAAAATGGGTATTTTACGGATCTAAATTACAAGGTGGACCAACAAAAACAATTCACTTTATTAAAGAATGCAAAAACCCTGGACAAACCAAAGAATACAAACAAATGATGCAATTGCTTGATCAAGGTGAGTACCTAATCATCGGGCACACAACCGCAACTAAATGGAACACTGAACATAGCTTAATAAAAATAGGATGAGACAAATTACAACATGCAGCTATTGTATCGAACCTTTAAACGAAGATGAAAGCCAGTATTACACTAGTGTTACAAATGAAATACCTTTATGCACTCAATGTATATTGGAATTTAGGTAAAATACAAACTAAATACGATAACTAATAGATAATAATATAAAATAATAATATGGAACTATACAAAGCATTAGAAAATACAAAACTATACGAGATTGACCAATCATTCAGCGAAGATGCATGGCATGCGTTTCACCAAGGTGATATAAACAATCAAGATGACTTCTACGATTACTTTCACGAATGGATTGACAACGCAGTTATCTACACAAATGATTGCGAAAAAATACTAGAAACTAACAGCGAATATCACTACTTAGACCATGATGTTTACGGTAAACCTGAAAACATTGCTCAAGCTGCCTTTGCTTGTCTTTACGATTACCTTATGGATAGTCCTGATACAGTAACCTGGGAAGAAATGGAGCATGTACTACACGAAGCAGATACTAAAATAAAATAATATGAAAATAAAAAGAAATAAACTCAATGAGCAAATAGCTCAAGATGTAATGACAGGTAAAATTCCAGCTTACCATAACACTAAAAACGGTAACAAATGTTGGAGCTTATACAGAGGCTCTAAAGGACTTTATTCTGAAGCTAATACTAATAGCCCTAAGAATACTTTAGTCTTGCACAGCCTGCACAAAAGTACTTACATTGCTCTCTCATGCGATTATATTGAGATGGCTGATTACATTACAAACCACGAAACAAATTTTGACTATACAATTAAAAGAGATAAATTACGTGGAGCATATTTGTCTAGCAACCCAGGTAAATGGGGTAGACAAGATAGTTTTTAACGTCAGCACAAGGTAGTTTAACTGGTAAAATATTAATCTTGTTTGAGCACGATCATTCAATAGGCCTTAAGAATGCGAGAGGCAAGAGATTAAAGTTTTGGGTTCGAATCCCAACCTTATGCCTAATACAAACTAAATACGAAACAAAACGGATAATATAATAAACAAATAATATGAATAAAATAATTGAAACAATAGCTAGCAAAGTTATCAACGACGTTGATTCTTATATCGACAACACTATACATTGGGCAATTGATGACGACGCTATTGACTACGACAACGAACTAGAATTAAAAGTAAAACAACAAGTGCTATTCAGCCTTATAAAACGAGTAACTAAATGATAAATAGAAAATTCAAACGAGCATTCAGTACAATATTTAACAAACCAAGAATAAGATAATATGACAGAAAAACAAATAGAAATTTTAGACAGAGTAAACAATTTAAAAGCAATTAAAAACATTGATGACAAAGTAAACTATGTGTATAATGCATATGACTTTGGCTTATCAAAAATGAATGAAGTACGTAACTACTTTAAAATAAACATAATAGAATAATATGACACTACAAGAATTTAAAGAATACTTAGACAACAACAAAAGAATTAAAATAGCTAAATGGAATAAAGAGCGCGAAGGTAACCACTGCGGACCATTTACAGATAAAGAATTTAAAGAATCAATGGTTATTGAGCATATTAAATCAAGAACACGCAGAACACACTCACGAGGTAACTTATGGAGATTTAAAGATTCTGCAAACTAAATACGACAACAAATAGATAATATAATAAAAACATATGACAACATTACAAAAATTTCAAGAACTAGCAAACATTACGTTTGTAGAATACAACGGCGACATTGAGATCGGTACAATGCAAACGGCTGACGGTTATGATTTACATTATATAACAGCAGACGTACAAAATTTAAACTTTGAAAACGAAGTATTCTATTATCAACCAGACTTTGATACAATTATGAGCGTAATTGACGACTTGCGTTGCTTTAAACCTTCTAACGAAATAGTAAGCGTTGCGTGTTACGACATCGAAGATTACTTTGACGAGTACTATATGCTAGATTATATATCAGACAACGTAGACGAAGAAGAATTTGAAAAGTTTACAAAAAATGCATAAAGCTTGGCGATTATATTTGCTTGATAACAAAAGCTTAACAGAAATAAGTAAACTACTTAACATAACTAAAAATAAATTAAAAACACAATACGGATTAAAATGAATACAATTAAAAAAGTAAACAAAACTAGAATTAAGCTTAACGGTAAATCATATAAAGGTTATATGTTAGGTGATCTGCCTCCAACATTTGGCTATATCAGAGATGAAATTGAAAACGAATTTAGTGAGCTAGAACAAACACCAGGGATCAAATCTTGGTTCAACTATAAAGGTTTAACTTATGTATAGATTTATATTTGAAATGTACGAAGCAAAAGAAATATCATTTAAAGCAGCAACAAAATTATTAGAAAAACATGAACAAACAAGAAATAAAAGATAAGATAGCAAGCAAATGTTATGCTAAAGTTGAGTTTTTAAAGCTAGAAATTAAAGGCTTAGATAAAACAACACCACACTTTGCATATACTCAAGAAATGATTGATGGCCTTATAAGTTTTAAAGAACGTGAGTTAGAATTATGGAATTATATAAACTATTTAAACGAGACATATGGCGGGAAATAAGCACAATACAGAGTTCAAACCAATAAAGATAACCAATTACACTCTATCTTTTATAAACCCCAACACGGGCCAACAAAGCACTGTTCAAGGTACAGCTATACAAATAATAAAATTTATATTAAATCAACAAATATAATGGGTGAATTAAAAGTATTATATAAAGGAAAATGGATATGCTATTTAATTAATACAAATGCAAAAGATCATATAATAGATTATTGTGTACAACTTATATTAAGAGACTACCCTAAAGATGCTGAAATTGATTGGAATGACAATCCTTATATTTCACCACCTGCAACTGTTGAAGAATTAATTAACGCAAACTAAATACGAAAGCGATCGGATAATATATATATATGACAGATAAAGAAATGAATGATCTTGCAACCCGTGTAGCTACTAAAGTAATCAAAGCTATATTCAATGTATCTTCTGAAGTACATTTAGTATTTGCTAACGATGAACAATCTGAGCCTACTGATTATGTTGGTAACACAACAGAAGACTTAGATAAACAAGCTATCGAGCTTGAATTAATAAGATTACAAAGCTTACTAGATAGATACTTGCAAGAAGAAAAGTACGAAAAAGCACACATACTAAAAAGAAAAATACAAATCCTAAAAAACAAATATGATAAAAACAATTAAAGACGGTAAATTCGCAATGCTTGCATTTGCACAACAAAAAAAAGAAATCAACTGGAACCAAACAATGTTCTTACAACCTAAGCTTGACGGTGTGCGCTGTCTATTTACTAAGCAAGGTGCTTATAGTCGTAGCGGTAAAAAGTTTAAAAACGTACAACACTTACGTCGTCAACTAAAACCTTTCTTTGCAGCTAACCCAACTGTTGTACTCGATGGCGAGCTATACAATCACGACTTTAAAGATAACTTCAATAAGATTATATCTCTTGTACGTACTCAACATGCTACTAAAGATCAAACTCTTATTCAATTTCATTGTTACGATTATATACAAACAACTAACAAACATTCATATGATTATCGCAACAGATGTATACGTACTATGTCCAGCGGCTTATCTCATGTATATTCTGTATCAACTACGCTAACACCTAACAAAGGTTTAGCCACTATATTCAATAATCAAAACCTAAAAGCCGGCTACGAAGGCTCTATACTACGTACCAACCTACCTTATGAACACAAACGATCAAACAACTTACTCAAATTCAAAGCATTCCAAGATACCGAAGCGACAATCACTGGCTTTGTTGAAGGAAAAGGTAAACGTAGTGGTACGATTGGGAAGTTTCTTGCTGTGGATTCTAACGGTATTACTTTCGGTATGCCTGTTATGGAAAGCTATGATACTATGCGAACCATGCTTCGAAATGCCGACTCATATATTGGCAAGATAGCTACGTTCACTTTCTTTCAGCGTACTCCATCTGGCTCTTATCGTCACCCTTTATTCAAAGCTATACGCAATTATGAATAAGTTGCTAGTAGATAGCGCTTGGAACTGTAGTTGCGGTGCTTTAAACGCAGGGTATTTAACAAAATGTGGTAAATGTAACAAAGAAAAACAATGAGTATAAAAATATATAAACATATAACATCAATTAATTTATTTAATTTAAATTTAAAACGCAAAAGAAAAGATGACAATAAACATAGCAGGTCACAAAATAATGTGCACAAGAAAAAGAGATCATAAAGCTTACTTATGGAGAAACATATATGATTTAAGAGAAGAAATAATTGACGACGTGATGATAGCCGCACGAAACGATAAACCAATTGATGAACCAGAATTAAAAAGAAAAGCTTTATTGATTAAAAAATATAGTCGAAGACTAAAAATCATTTCATTTTGAAATGCGACAATAGGTTATTAATTATTAAATAGTAACAGGCTAATGTCACACAGAAAAATAGAACATTTAAACGATAACCGTATTATATACAGAAGACTTCCGGTCTCTGATAAACCTAGTCATTCGTTTGATTGGGGTTATTTCTATGAAGATGGTACGTATGAGTTTTATGATTTATTTAGAAGTAAGGCATTAATTAATACGTATAAGTCTCTTAGATGGCATCTTAGGGTTATCTGGTACTTAAACCCACAGCTTAATCTAGAAGAGTTTAGTAGGCTCTCTACATTTATAGCTGACAAACGTAATGGGTTTACTACATTTACAATGCAACCAGACAAGCTTAAAAATATAATACGAGACATAGACAAAACAGATTTAGAACGACCACCTAATAACAAACAAAGAAAAATAATATTTAAAGATTTTACTGGCTTAACCCTACATGAAAAGCTAACTATAGTTGGCCAACTGATAGGAAAGCAAAGTGATATAGATAGCACGAAGATTTATGAAAGCATGTTGCTTATAAACCACGAAGGTAAAAAAATAACTATAAAATTATTAGCTGATATTTTAAACTGTTCCGCAAGAACAATTAACAGAAAAATGAACGACCAACTTAAACAAGAAAAAAAGATTTTAAATGAAAAAATATAATATACCTAATTATATAAGATACAAAGAAGATGTTAAAGCTTCTCAACCTAATTTTAAAGAGCTAACTGGTTATGATAGAAATGAACTTATAATAAAGTTCTTACCGTTAGTTGAGAATATAGCCAGAAAGTTTTCAACAACTCAGCAAGCATCAGGAGTTATGACTATAAACGATTTAATACAAGAAGGTTCTTTTGGTTTAATAAAAGCTGTTGATCGTCTTGATAAATCAATTTTAGAAGACTCTGAAGATAAAGAGAAAACACTTAAGTCATTCTTCTCTAAAAGAATAAAAGGTGCAATACGACGTGCTATTGATATAAACAGAGGCGATATACGTATACCAGAGCATAAGATGAATGAAATACGTAAGAACCCTAAAGACGAGAAGATGGTTAGCATGTTCTTTAATAGTATATTTTTAAGTATTGATAATAACCCTTATAGTGATGATGAAGATATGATGTATCAAATACCTGATAAGTCTGAGCCTTATAATATAGCTTTAATGAATTCTTATTTAAAAGGTTTAATGCAAAAGCATTTAAACACTAATGAATATGAAGTGTTAAGATTATCTTATGGATTAGATTGTGATAAGCATTCAGCAAAAGAAATTGCTTCTAAATTAAATATAATAGGAGCAAGCGATTATGTTAGAGTTTCAGAGCTAAAAAAACAAGCGGTACAAACTTTAATTAAAAATGTTGATCCAGCGCAAGTTATTGATTATCTGTAAGTTAAATATTAATGTAAATGTAAACAACGTTTTATATATGTAATTATATATATAAGACCAAACACCAAAACACCTATGACAATAAACGAAAAGTTATCAACTATTCAGACAAAGTTTAAATCGAAAAAAAGTAGATTTAACTCCTTCGGCAAATACAACTTCAGATCAGCCGAAGACATCCTAGAAGCAACTAAACCCTATTTATTAGAATTAGGAGTATCAGTAACAATTAACGAAACATTAATTAATAGCACGCCAATGCCTATACTAGAAAGCAAAGCTACTATATCTGATGGTAAACATCATATATCTGCAACAGCTTTAGTAGGTGTTGATTTGTTACAAAAAGGTATGCAAACACCACAGCAATTTGGCTCAGCAAGTAGCTACGGTAAAAAATACTCTTTAGGTAATTTGTTTCTAATTGATGACACGCAAGATAGTGACGCTAGTAATGACCACAACAAAACACCAATGAACGCTACGCAAATAGCTAAAGCAAAAGACTTCATTAAATCAGGTGGTAAACTAGATGCTATTAAAGCTAAGTATGTTCTAACCAAGGAGGTGGAACAAGAATTAACAACACTATAAATGAACCAAAAAGAAATTTTAAAAAAGTTAGAGAAAGATGAAAATTATTATGGTAAGTTTGGAAAACAATATCTAAGCAATTCAGACATTTCTACTTTATTAAAAAATCCTTTAGCGCTTCATACTCCTCAAAAAAAAATACCAGCGTTTCTAGTTGGCGGTTATTTTCATACTGCCATACTAGAACCTGATAAGCTAAAAAACTTTAAAATAGTTGAATCAAGCACGAGGAATACTAAAGCGTATAAAGAGATCTCTGGCGGAGAATTATGTTTACTACAACAAGAAGTAGATCAAATTGAGTTAATGGTGGATAAGATGATGTCAAACACCGTATGCAAAGATCTAATAACTAATGGAGAAGTTAAATATGAAGTACCTGCAATTAAAGAGATTGAAGGCATGATGTGGAAAGGTAAAGCCGATATAGTCAATCACAGTGAAAAATTAATTATTGACTTAAAGACTACAAATGATATAGAAAAATTTAGATACTCAGCAACTAAATATAATTACGATAGTCAAGCTTTTATTTATAATCAACTATTTGGATATGAAATGTTGTTTATAGTAATAGATAAAAACACACATCAAATAAAATTATGCGAATGTTCAGATTCATTTTACGAAAAAGGTCAGCGTAAAGTGCAAGAAGCAGTAACTCAATACGAGTTATTCTTCAACAATAAAGATTTTGACCCAAACCAATATTTTAAAACCGAAACCCTTTAATTATGGCAAGAACAAGAAAAAGATTATGTACAGTAACAGGAATGAAAACTAATGAAAGTAATTTCTATGCAAACCAAACACATGTTAAAGCAATAGATAATCTACGCAGAAATACAGGCGCTTCAAAAGAGCAACTAACAAGAATGTTCAACCAATTAAACACTTACTAATATGGCAAGTATTATTAAAACAAGTATTAATTTAGATCTTATAGATAAAAGTAAGATTTATGTAGGTAAGAAAGGTAAATACTTACCTGTTACAATTACTTTAAATGATGAGTTAGATAACTTTGGTAATAATGGTCCTATCATTATTGAGCAAACTAAAGAAGAACGAGAAGCGAAAGCACCTAAAGTTTATTTAGGTAATGTTAAAGTTGTGTGGACTAATGGAAGTAATGTTGCAACTCCTCCTCGAGATGATGCTCAAGGCAACGGAGGCTTTCAAGCAGCACCACCTCAGAAACAAGTAGCGGATGACTTACCGTTTTAATATGCTAAGCAGTCAAGATTATGATGATTGGATAACAGATAATGAAAATGTAACTTTAATAGAAGACTAAATGCAGGTAGAAAACATTGAGATCAATGGATTTTTGATTGACAAGTTCAATCAACATAGTTTACCAGAAGGAAAAACGCAGGGGATTTGTCCCCTGTGTTCGTCTAGTAGACAACCTAAAAATCAGAAGACAAAGTGTGCTTCTTATGATTGGGAACGTGGTCTTGGTACTTGCCATAATTGTAATACATCATTTCAACTACATACTTATCAACGTAAAGGAGAGGCAGAAAAAATTTATATAAAACCTAATCCTATAAAAGAAGAATCGGTTGGTACTAAAATAGAAGAGTGGTTTAAAACAAGAGGTATATCCGCACAAACCTTACGTGATTTACGTATAACAGAAGGTGAAGAGTGGATGCCCCAAACAGGTAAGCCTGAGAACACAATACAGTTTAACTATATTATAGGTGATGAATTAATCAATGTAAAATATAGAGATGGTAGAAAAAACTTTAAGTTATATAAAGGAGCTGAAAAAGTATTCTACAATATAAACAGTATTATAGGTTATGATAATTGTATTATAACAGAAGGCGAGATGGATGTGTTAGCTTTACATGAAGCAGGCATGCCAAACGCTATATCGGTTCCAAACGGAGCTACTTTAAATTCTAATAATTTAGATTATTTAGATAACTGTATAGATTATTTTGAAGACAAGGAAAAAATAATTTTAGCAGTAGATTCAGATGATGCTGGTCAAGCACTTCAACAAGAATTAGTAAGAAGACTAGGTGCTGAAGTTTGTTTTTTAGTTTCATTTGAAGATTGTAAAGACGCTAATGAATATTTACTAAAGTATGGAAAACAAAAACTGGCAGAGTGTATTACCGGAGCGAGACCGGTTCCGCTTGAGAACGTCACGACCTTTAAAGACATTGAAGGGGAAATTACCGATTTTGTTAAAAATGGTTTTAAGCCGGGATTTCAAGTTGGCCTTCAAAATTTTGATGATATATTTTCAACTTACACTGGTCAATTTATTACAGTCACTGGTATACCGTCTAGCGGCAAGTCCGATTTTGTCGACCAAATGGTTGTTGGATACAATCAGAATTACGGTTGGAAAACAGCATTTGCTTCGCCAGAAAATGCACCAACATATCTTCACGCACATAAAATAATGCGTAAGGTTTGGCAAGACATGCCTAGAGCAAGTGACATATATGGAGATAAATGGAATCAGGTAGCTGATCATGTTAACGAAAACTTTTTCCATATAGATATGGAAAGATATACTTTAGAATCTGTATTACGTAAAGGAGCAGAGCTTGTTAAACGTAAAGGTATTAAATGTTTAGTTATAGATCCTTTTAATAAAGTACGTGATGTTAATTCTAAAACAGAAGATGTAAATAGATACACTATGGAATATTTAAGCAAAATAGAAATATTTGCTAAAAAGTACGACGTGCTTGTATTTATAGTAGCACATCCAACTAAAATGTATAAAGATTCAAATGGCAAAATCGAAGAACCAACTATGTACAACATTAAAGGAGGTGGTGAGTGGTATGACGCTAGCTATCACGGTATACTTGTACATCGTAATTATGAGGATCGGACAGTTAAGGCAAAAGTACTTAAAGTCAAATTCCAAAACTTAGGTGAAAACGGAGCTGAAGCTCATTTTAAATGGGAACCAAGGTCAGGATGCTTTATACCTCACGAACCAATAGATATGTCTAACGAAGCAATGCCTTGGGAATAATGGCTAAATGGAAAAAGCCAACACCTATGCCTAACTATATACCTTCAAAAGAAGAATTGGAATGGCATAAAGCTTGCGTAGATAATGGTGTTATTATATCGCCATACGGAATACAATATGAAAAAAGCAAATGGAGAATAGCAATAGCTATGAAAGGTACACATAAAAACCTTAATTTTGCGCCTCATGTATATGACGAAGATACGATATGGATTAGTTATTACGAAATGTGTAAATATTATTATGATAAATATAAAAAATGAATAATGTACAAGAACAATATAGAGGATTATTATCATCACTTGTCTATGGAGGCAAACAAAAAGACGATAGAACAGGTGTTGGGACGCGATCTGTGTTTGGACGAATACTTCGCCATGATATGTCGGCAGGATTTCCTTTATTAACGACTAAAAAAATATATTTTAATCACGCGGTTACAGAACTTTTATGGATACTTGAAGGAAGATCAGATATTAAATATCTTAATGACAATGGTCTTACTTACTGGAACGCAGACTATGAGCGATCTGGCAGAACAGATGGTACTCTTGGACCTGTTTATGGCGTTCAATGGAGAAATTTTAATGGAATAGATCAAATTAAAAAACTTATTCGAGAAATTAAAAATAATCCTACTAGTCGCCGATTAATTGTTAATGCTTGGAATGCGGCTGATCTTGATGATATGGCTTTGCCTCCATGCCACTATGGTTTTCAAATATATATAAATGATGGAAAAATGGATCTTATGTGGAATCAACGAAGTGCCGATGTTTTTCTTGGTCTTCCTTATGATTTTGCAATGTATGGTTTATTATTGGTTATGCTTGCTAAAGGAACTGACTATACGCCTGGACAACTTATTGTTTCACTCGGCGATTGTCATCTTTATAACAATCATATCGATCAAGCTAAGCAGCAACTATCCCGTGATTTTCGGAAACTTCCTAATGTTAGCGTCGATTGGGGACTTGATGTTATGGAAGGAGCCGGAGAATTTTTAAGAATACCAACACATAAAATGATAAATATATCAGGATATGACCCACATCCGCCAATTAAAGCAGAGCTAAATGTCGGATTATAAATATTGGTTTCAAAAAAATAATTTTATGGGAGCTTTTTTAAATAATAAATCATTAGAAATTATTGATAAAATAAATAAAAAAACAGAATGGGAAAATACAAAATCTACCACATCAAAGGTAAAAAAATAGGTTGTACAAAAAATACAGCTAAAAGATTAGGTGAGCAGGGTTATACCGATGGAGAATATGATGTGCTTTTCCAAACCGATGACATTAAAGAAGCTTCTAAAGTTGAAAAACAATTACAAGAAGCCTTAGGCTATAAAGTCGATAGGAAGCCATATAACGAAGTAATAAATAAAAGTATGCGTAAGATAAAGACAACTAGTTCAGATGCAACCACGACGTTCTATAAAGACCCACAGAGCTTAGAAGCAGCAAATTTAATTGGCTTAGAAATTATGGGTGTAACTTTAAATAAAGATGATGCAACGTGGATAATTGCTAATTTAAAAAATTCACAATTTAATAAAGACACCTGTTATATATATAACAAAGCTTTCAAAAATTATACTTTAAACAACACGGAAGTTTTTGTTGAACAGAGTAATGATTTTTATAGTCGCGTTCGTAATTGGGCAGCATTGCGTGACCTATATAAAGAAGGCGATGTAAAGACCCAGTTTGCAAAATTAGTTGAAGAAGTTGGAGAACTAGCTAAAGGTGTTGTTGATGATAATGATGCTTTAATTAAAGACTCTATAGGTGATATTGTTGTTGTTTTAGTTAATTTAGCTTATCTGCAGGGTACGTCTATTGAAATATGTGAAGAGCTTGCTTGGAACGATATTAAAGACAGAAAAGGTAAAATGATTAATGGAACATTTGTAAAAGAAGTACTATGAGAGATAAAATCATTCAACAAGTAGTCGATAAATTTCAACAACGATCTGATGTAGGTTACAAAAAATACGGAGTAACTTTACACGATGATGAGCCTAATATGCATAAGTGGATTAATCATTTACAAGAAGAACTTATGGACGCTGTTAACTATCTTGAAAAGCTTAAAATGTCTATGACTGAAGAATTGCAAGATAAAATATATCAAGATTATAAAGAAGAAGAAGCAAAGCAAAAAAGCAATGATACGTAGAAAAAGCAAGAAAAGAGGACCAGTACAATCTAAAAAAATATCATATGATGGTATTAATTTTGCATCTGGTCTTGAACGTTATATGTATATGGCTTTGAAAAAAGCAAAAGTAAAAGCTAAATATGAAGGAGAAACATTTGTTTTATTAAATGGTTTTCATTTTGAAAACGAAGCTTATGAAAGACAAGCTAATGGTAAAGGTGATTATACTAATAGAGGTGCTAAAAGAATATTACCTATAAAGTATACACCTGATTTTATTGGTGAAGATTTCATAATAGAAACTAAAGGCAGAGCAAATGAATCATTTCCTATGCGCTGGAAACTATTTAAACAATTAGTTACTAATCAATTTCCTAGTTATACATTATATAAACCACAAAACCAAAATGAATGCGACGCAACAATACGACTGATTCTCGAAAAGCAAAACAAATAGCCAGATCTAAATATGCCCAGCGTCAAGTTGATAGATGGATTAAATGGTCTTTAGATAATAAAGGTTATATTTTTTATAAAGATTTAGTAGAAAAACAAAGTGAGTTTAATATATATTGTTATGAATAAAAATTGGGAATTATCATTAGGATTTTATCCTGGAATATTATTTGGTGTAAGAACATACACAGAAGAAAAATACAATGAACACGTGTTATATTTACCGTTTGTAGATATAGCTTTAACTATTGAAAAATAATGGGATTATTTGATGAAAGAATAGCTTATAAACCTTTTGAGTATCCAGAATACTATAACGAAGGGTGGCTAAAACAAGCTCAAGCTTTTTGGCTTCACACCGAAATACCAATGTCGGGTGATGTTAAAGATTGGAATGAGAAATTAACAGAATCAGAGAAAAATCTAGTGGGAAATATCCTGCTAGGTTTTGCTCAAACTGAATGTGCAGTTTCTGATTACTGGACACAAAATGTAGTTAGCTGGTTTCCTAAACACGAAATACAACAAATGGCTATGATGTTTGGTTCGCAAGAAACAATTCATGCCGTTGCTTATTCTTATTTAAATGAAACACTTGGCCTTGAGAATTTTGATGCGTTTTTGCAAGACGAAGCTACAATGGAACGTTTTGAAAACCTTACTAGAGTGGATAATAAGTCTACACGTAATATTGGACGCAGTCTTGCTGTATTTAGCGCCTTCGCCGAAGGTGTATCTCTTTATAGCGCTTTCGCTGTTTTATATAGCTTTCAGCTGCGTAATATGCTTAAAGGAATAGGTCAACAAATGAAGTGGTCTGTAAGAGATGAATCGCTGCATAGTAAAATGGGTTGTCAGCTATTTAGACATATGTGTGATGAAGACTCTGAATTATTAGAAGCTTGTAGAGAAGATATAATAGAAGCAGCAAAAGCAATGTTAGATGCAGAAGAAAAATATATTGACAAAATGTTCGAGCTCGGTGACATCGAAAACCTTAAAGCCTATGATCTTAAACAATTTATCAGAAAACGTCTTAACGAAAAGCTACAAGAACTTGGTTACTTCGACCTCGGCCAATACTTTGCATTTAACCAAGACGGAGCGAAAAACCTTGATTGGTTCTATCATCTTACCGGGGGGCATACTCATACTGATTTTTTTGCTGTTCGTCCGACTGATTATTCCAAAGCGGGTGAAGGAGAAGATTTTGAAGATATTTGGTAATGAGCGACTTTGATTTATATTTAAAAGAAATAGGTTTTACAAATCAACAGCTTTTAGACTGGATGGAATATAATGATAAATATTATTTAATAGAAGTTAAAAGTGATGTTTATTACAAAGCCTTTTCAAAAATACAAGGGCAAGGATTATTTGCTAATAAAAATATTTTAAAAGATGAAGTAATTGGTGAAGCTACTATAAATGATAAAAGAACTACGTTAACTAGATACATAAATCATAGTTCAAATCCAAATGTTGTTTTTAAAATGATAAATGATGAAGTATTTGGATTTGCTTTAAAAAAAATAAAAAAAAATGAAGAATTATTAGTTAATTATAGGCATGAAGAGCTGTAATATATGTAAGAAACGTAAGAAAGATTCTAAGTTTAAACATGCAGGTAAAAAGACTTGCCAACGATGCGAGTTTAGATGGAAGAAAAGCTTTTTAAGACTTTTAGTTCAAGACCGTAGGTTAAGTGCTAAAGAACGTATAGCTAATAGATTAGGATATATGGGGACAGCTTTTATTATGATGTCTCCATATCTTTTACCTTATGGAAATGTAGGCGCTATTACGTATATAATAGGTGGAATTGTTTCAACGCCACAGGTTTGGGTGGCTAAGCAATGGAACTTAGTCGCTGTTAATATAAATGTAACTATAGGATATATAATATATATAATAACAAATTAATATGATGATAGAAGAGTACGTAAGAGAAACTTACAAACGTAGATTTAAAAATAAACCAGTTATTGTAACTGAAAACAATGCTTGTTATTTTGTGACGCACCATATAGATGCAAGCCCAATAGTATTAAGTAAAACGCAATGGCAAAAAAATTAATATGAAAGAATCAAGTTTAATCGAA
>Ga0233444_10003642_pt1 | contig 15164 bp, 6 predicted proteins | sample SI_124_October20_6_FD_182792 | JGI IMG/M metagenome (GOLD analysis project Ga0233444, IMG submission 182792) | Seawater microbial communities from Saanich Inlet, British Columbia, Canada - SI_124_October2016_10_MG | ecosystem: Environmental > Aquatic > Marine > Inlet | place: Canada: British...
GGCAAGATTCAGGATGAATCGATGTATTACGAGCACTTGAAGCACGATGGAACGCTCCCGATTATTGGCGTAAATACCTTCCAAAATCCGAATGCTCAGGTGTTCGATGAATCGAGTGCTGATGATTTCGAAATGGAATTGGCACGGGCTACGCCTGAAGAAAAGGAAGCGTGCTTAGAGCGCGTTACCGTTCGTCAGACCATCGAAGGCGATGCGACTGCGGCTGCTCTCAAGCAGTTGCAAGAGGTTGCTCGTCAAGGCGGCAATGTTTTTGAAGAATTGATGGAGACGGTAAAAGTCGCCTCTCTCGGTCAAATTACCGAGGCGCTGTTCAACGTTGGTGGGCAATACCGACGCAACATGTGAACACTCAAACCAAAATTGGAGTGCGAATGCTTAGCTCCCATTGTTCATAGGTATCACATCTACTGTTTGAGCTATAAGGGCATTTTTTACAATGATTCCCGGGGTTTTCTTCGTCAGTTCGATCTAAAAAACCAGCTATTTGAATTCCTTTAGGTGATATATGTCCACTTTTATTAGGGTGAAGTATAGCTAATTTGTATACATCTCCATCGAGGAGTGTGGCGTAGAACTCAAGTTGATTAATCCATTCTGATGTTTTAGATAAATTTCCAGTTTTAAATTCCAATACGATTTGACCATCTGGAGTACAAACAATCGCATCTGCTCTTGCCAATAGAAAGGTTCGTTCACCTTCGAATGAATCTAACTCCTTCCACATAGCTCGCTCAGAATGTATCGATTCCACAGTGAATTTGTCCAAGAACCTCTCCCAAGAACGGATTAATCCGGTCGTTTTCTCAATAATGAGTTGTAAGCGGGCATCGTGAACAGAACTAGGCATCAAATCTTTGATGAAATCTTGTGTAAGTTGGTGAGTGAAATCAGATTGCGTTAACTGGTGTAGACACTTTTTCAACTGTTTAATACTTGATTCTTGATTAGAAATTCCGGATTCTAATACCCATTGCATGAGGTCATGGGCTATAACACCAGCAATAGTTGCATCAGGTGATTGAGATGCACGAATACGTGCACTCTCCGACTTGTTTTTCATCGGCTCATATTTTTGAAGTTCGTATTTATCCATGTCAAAGGAACCATGCCTGTGGCGAAGTGTTGAACTGGCCATTCTTCCGCAATGTAGTGATGAAGAAAGAGAGGATACATTAACTTGGTACCACATTAGAATACCCCGTCAGAAAAGTGCTAACAAGTCAACTTCAGGCGGAGCACCACCTTCAAAATAACTATTCAAACGATTAATTAAGGCACCAGGCGAGTCTCGAGCCAGCTCGTATGGGATCAGACAAATTTTATTTTTATCTAGATTTGCTATTGTATCGTGAATAGGAAATCCGTTCAGTAAATCAACGACCCCTTCTGTGGGCCAATTCGTAAGAATTGAATGAAAGTGCGCAATGAGTTCGTGTTCACTGTTCTCAAAGCGAATTCTCATTAAATCCCCTGAAAAATTAGCTATTTCCACATCTGCACCAGATACCAAGGAAAAACTACAATATTTGGGTGAAAGCAAATCAAGTCTTTCCACTAATTGTGTGACCAAGTTGTCGCTGTGAATTTCAGGAGATGGAGGAGTATTATTGCGGATGTAGCGAAGTAGTTCTCTTCCGTGACGGCGATTGATTTTATCATGCTCAGCGGAATTTCTAAAATCTAAAAGACACCCTATGCATGCTCTTTGGCAAGGCCTTCCTTGTTGACATTTTTCCCCGTCAAGACGAGCACCAACACGGGTCAAAATTTCATCAATAATCCCTGGCTCTGCAAGCTCTTCAACCAAACCTGCTCCCCCCGAAACGGAGTCAAAGAGATAAATATCGATGAACTGATCATTTGTCTGTGTGCCTGCGGATTCATCATCGCCTCGAGGGGATGTAATATGACGATAACCACCCTCAATTTCCCGGTCAACCAATTTGAGTACGCTGGTCGCTTCAGTGATTATTGCTTCTTTAATTGCAGTTATTCCACCAACCATAGCTGGACCTAAGCGTTCTTTCAGTTCTAGAGGTGTAGCAATTTTAATTCTAAAATATACTAAATCTGTTCGAAATGAGAATCCAAAAAATAAATCATTAATCCAAGTTCCAGAACACTTACTGCTCGCCAAAGAGTATACAGACTCTCGTTCTTCTTCTGGAACCATTCTAATTTCTTCATATGAGATTGCATAAGGTCGATGATGAGATGTTTTTGGCTTTGAATCCTTCGAATCAAGAGCCACTCTGCCGCAATCACGACACATAATCCAGCCATCTTCATTGTAACCTCGATTAACCACTACCAGTTCAACACCTTCTCCTTCAACTCCCTCTTTTTGCAGAGAATATGCCTTCATGTGGTTCCAATCTGAATGCTCCCAGATTAATTTACCGATTTCCGGGACTGAACCAGATACTGTCGCCTCGTCTACATAGGGTGATGGAAATTGGGCTTTCGCTCGAAAACGTGCACCAAGACTAGTTTGCCTTGCTTGATCTATTGACTTCATGGAATAATATCCGTTGATATTTTCTAGCCGAATCTCCCGACCATCTTTGTCAACTCGTACGATTTCTGGTGCGAAACCATCTGGTTTGATCATGCGTCGAACTTCGATTTTCCCATCACTTCCAGATACCGCGCAAATCGGGCACTCTTTCGTGTCACCCAAACCTAAATCATCCATTTTCTCATAGACAGTATTACACTTTGAACAAAATCTATGCAGAGGAATACTTTCATGATCTTCAAAAATATGTTTTACTCTATTCACAATAGAATCTGAACGAAGAGGAGGCATCGTTACAGTCATCCCATGGGAAAGATATGTCTTTTTATCTATTGTGAGATACGACCCTGGGACAAAACTATTCAATGCGACACGCATGTCTTGAGAGGTATTTGCTCCCATTACAGTGGCCCCATCTTCAGCTTCTTTTGCTGAAAAAGAGCAAGTGTCCAATGGAAAGGCAAAAGAAGGCACGAGTCCATTTTGGATAAGCGATTGTAACAAGTCTTGTTCTTTAGGAATCATTCATCTGCCTCCAGGTTTGCTTTGATTTTCTGCATAGTTTTGAGAATTCTCGAATCCACACCTGATTGAGAGTTAACCATTGCGCGTGATTTATCAGAATCTGGAATTCTCAAAAATTTTAAAATTTGATTTTTTAGACCGATATCCGATTCTGAGTGAATTGATTCAAGAAAGAGCTTGAATTGTTCATAATCATACAGATGTGGAGATTCGGGTGTAAAGAATGATTCTACTCCACCGAGGCTTTCTAGCAATTGTTGAGCTTTGGCATCTCCGGGTTGCATTCCCGCAAAAGTTAGGTTTTCCACATCATACTCTTTTCGCTTGAAGAATTCTTGAATAAATAAGGCATTAAGATGCCTGCGTCGAATACGTTCGTTTTTAACATAAATACGTGGAGCTTTTTCAGGATGAGTTACCAACTGCTCTGGGTTTTCAAAGTAACTAATAGCATAGGATGAGTTATCGCAATATGTAACTGCAACAGATAATTCTGCCGAACCACGACCTGCTCGACCAACACGCTGCTGGTAGTTTGAAGAATGCGGTGGCACATTCCTTAAGGCGACCACTGTAAGAGACCCAATATCAATTCCGACTTCCATCGTGGTTGTGCAACTCAAAATGTCTATCGGAGGTTCTTCAACAGGGTCGTCTGACTCTAATGAACGAATTGGAACATCTTGGAATTGTAATTCGTGTAATTCTGTTTTTGAGAAAACGTGATTTTTATTTAACTTTTGACTAATCTGAGCAGTGTGTTCCTCCGTTCTAAAAATAGTTACACCTGATTGTAAAGGGTTTTCAATATCTAACTTTTCTTTACGGTTCGTCCAATATTCTACGTGCTGCTTTAGGAATGATTTAGTATCAAGATTTTCCTCGTCATCGATTGATTCAATCACTCGGAAATCAAAGGATGAGCAACGAGGGCATCGCCCTCGATCGCTCAGTGGGGTCACTCGAATTCCATCGCAACGCTCACATACTCGAATTGGATTGTCGCCTCGTATGTCAAGAATGAATTTGTCTGCATCAAAAGCGTAGAACTTATCCCTGGCTGGTTCAGTAAGCAAACCACCAATGTAAGTTCTAACTTCATCCTTATCAGAAGCTGCCCAATCATCTTCATGACAGTTATATTGAAGCCATTTCATTGTATATTCCTTAACGCTCTCCACAGTAATTCCATCCCAATGGAATGGACCTTCTTTACCTTTCGATTCTAGCCACCATTGAGGATAAGATATCATCCCAGTATAGGATATTCCATGGTCTAAATTGAACAGCCTTCGCATAGGCCGATATGTGTTCTTACAGGTAGTTTTATCTTTGTCATTGCAGAACTGATCGTACACCATTCTTCCCAGCTGATAGCGAATGGCTTCTGGAATCTCAATTTGACCATAGTCATCCCCGGGTGGATTCATTGCATACAGTGAACCAAGTCCTAGTTTCTCGAAATAAAAGAATCTTTCACAGATGTGGAACAAAATGAGGCCAGCCCACGAATGGTTACGACGAAGTGAATCGTAACGGAATACTCCCCACTGATTTCCTAAAGAACGCCATGCACTGGGGCCAAGTGGTTTTTCAGAAAAATAGTTAATTAATTCTTCAGACAGTTGAGAACAAGCTAGAATCGAACCTTGAGGGGCATCAAGGATTTTCTGCTTCATAACTCCACGACGAGCATAGTGGACATCTCCGGTGGGTTCTCTATCAAAGTTGGAACGAATATTTTCGACAATAGTTGTAATCTCCTCTTCAGGAATGTCCCAAGAAGATTCAGTTTTACTAAGTTCAGTCAATTGAGGAGCCAAATCTTCAGGAACACCACCTAGACTTGCAACTATATTACGTGCTTTATTCAATAGGAATTTTTGTTGTAATTCGACATCAGTACCTGTTCCTGCGTCTCTTCTTGCAATGATCTCATTTATGTTGTTAGTACAATAGAGGTGAACTGCATTAAGTTTCATTTCGTATTTCAATTCATCATCAGTAGCAGAACCGATTTTGCAAGATAGAGGTAGCTGAGGGTTGTTAGGATTTTCTTTCACATACATTGAAACAAGCCAACAAATCATATCAATTTGGTCGAGATGAAAATTTGTCCGATCTTTTCGACCCTCAGTATTTTCAAATGGATTCGCTCGGAAATAAGCAGTCCAAAGGGCAAACCATGGGTAAATACGACTCACGCTTCGTAGTTTTTCCGGTATTTTTTGATACCACTTTTGCTCAAGCAAAGTCACTAACAAACGCCTACTTTCATCAGTAAAACCGATTGACCCCAACCGTTTTGCAAGCCGAGCTGCCTGTTGACGTCCATCCGAGAACACCAAAGCTTTCCTTCCTTGATTGGCAGTAAGGCTATCCTCTACAGGATCTTGCTGAGCTGTGGCTTCATTTATAGCCTTTACAAAAGCATCATCGCCACGTGTTTCCATGTCCGTAATTTGTGGCACTTTAGCAGAAGAATGGTCGAGTCCTGTTCTTGGGCAGTACTTGAAATCAATAAGTTCAGGACGTTGATCTCGAAGATAATATTGACCCCCACCATTTTTTGAATCAGTAGGAGACCAAGAGATTTCCTGCACACCATGACGTTCTTTTTTTGTGAAACCTACTACAACAAAAAGTGATTCATGAGAAGATAAATCACGTGATTCATAAGGAATTAATTCTCCAGTAATCGTATTCATGATATGAGTTGCTGTTTCTGAATTTCTCGTTCGAGCAGCAGTGAGTCCGATCAAATCACTACTTGCACCTACTCCATCCATATTAAATGCATAATTCCCAGTGGATTCTGACCATGCAGTTATTTTTTGTTTTGATTCGATTATTATTCCTCTATGCGTATTCCCTGGGCGATCTAAAGATGGAGGAATTGGTGAAAATGTTCCTGATTTAATTGGAAGCCATATTCGAATGAACGGTTCACCTGTATTTCTGTCACTGAGTAATTGGTAGGTTCTCCCACCACAATAACTTCCTGATTCTAAATCATTACAAATCTCTCCTGAATCCGGATGCAACTGTCCACAATGGACACAGACTCGTAAATTTGGAAGACCACGAATAAAGAGATGTGCCCTAATTGGAAGAAGAGGCGTTGTTCGTATTTTTCCGTCAGCACTTAATACTGTTTTTTTACTACGTGCAATGAAGTCGAGCAAGACTTCCGTAGCATGAAGCGATTGTAGTTTCTCTTCACTTGATTCATCTGGTAACCATAACGACTGGCTTAGAACATTAAGCCTTGTAGCAGTGAATGCCATTGCTTCAGAATCAAAGAACTTCGGATTGTTGAGCAGGGTGTACAATTTTTTGAAGATATGACTTTTTTCAAGCGCTTCAAACCATTGATTCGCATACCAAAGCGAGCGTTCGTGTTTATACTGTTTGAGATCCATAATCGATTCATCGTGTATCGGAGGCTGGCTTTCGACAATACCAACTTCGGCCCGAAGATAGTTCAAGAGGTTGAGAGAATCTGAGCAACCGCTTGAGAACGAATCTTCTTTCATATCGGCCAATGAGGCAAATAAGGGCAAGAGCGTTTTATCAATCTGGTGACCCATTTTCTCGGCTGTTTCGTCCCATAACATTTCACGAATACTCTGAGGCATTACAAATTGATTCTGAATGTGCTGACATGGCCACTTTTCATCAGAAAGGATTTGCTTGCCACCAACCTTGTACCAACCTTGGACGCCAGTAAGTCCTGCTGCAAATTTCAATTTGTCATTCTCATGAGGGGGTGTTCCCTTAGGAGGTTCAGGTCCAAGACTTGCACTCGTTAGGATAAATTGAATGTCAAATTCTTTTGCCTCAAGTGCCCCTCGCAGTCGATTAAGCAACATACTTACTTCAGTCCCCATCGCACCTTCATAGAGGTGAGATTCGTCAAGTATCAAAAGGAGTCTCCGCCCACCTTCATCGGATTCATTGAGCTTAAGCCATTTTTTAGTATTCTCCCAAAAAATATGTTCAAGAGGACGCATGAGTGAATATTCAAGCATGCTATAATTAGTGACCATGACATCAGGAGTTCCGCTGGTGGATAGCATCTGCTCAAGTGCTTGTTGCTGTTCAGTTGAAGGGGTTTCATCTTCCTTCAACTTCAACAACTGTTCTTTCCAATATTGCCGAAGTCCACCTTGGTGCATTTCTTGACGACTGACAAGTTCACGGTCAAAACTTCCAGAAGTGAATCGTGGTTTTTTAAGAATCATTTGGTTCTCGCCAGTACCCCAGCGAAAAGAACCGCCTCTACGGACCTGTTCAAACCAATCTAAATTCCAGCCGCTAGGGTCAAAATAAAATCCCGTACCGAAATATTCCTCGACATTTGTCACCGTGTGAAGCTTTTTGCCCTCGCGAAGACAAAATCGAAGTTGGAACAAAGCTTCGTCTCCGTATTTTTCGTAGAGATCTTTGAAATCTACCCTTTCTAAGTGTGTTTGGTTACTTTCCAATGGATAAATTCTGAAACCTTTTGCAGGAATTTTCTTATCTTTAAGCATCCTTTCCCACAGCCCACTTCTCATTGACTCCATTGTAGAGTAAGCCTTTATCAGGTCTTGAAACTCTCTGCTGTTTCGGTCGTTCTTCCATTCTCGTACTCCGTCAGAATTTGTGAGTGGTACACCATCTGCATCGAGTTTTAGTTTTGCATACCAGCCGTGAAACGGCGCCCTGCTGGTATACATTCCGAACTGCGGCATCCGGTTATATCCTTCGCTTTGAAGGAATTCGGCCATCTTCAAATCTCCGATGTAATCTCTCAATCGAGACACCTGATCAGCAACTAAGGCATTCATGGGATAGAGAATAAGGCTACGAATTGCACGGGGGGCCTTTTCATCAGTTTGCTTATTTCTAGCAGCCTCTTGAGCGAGATGTAAAATCATTGGCAACATAAATGCTTCAGTTTTTCCTGAACCAGTCCCGGTAGCTACGACTATATTTTTACCTTGTAAAAAGGCGATGATTGATTCAATTTGGTGCGGGAAGAGTCTCCATCCTGCGAACTTTTTAGACAACACTCGCAAGGCATTAAGTAACTTTTTTTCTAAGTCAGAATTTACTTTGAAATGGCTAATTATGGCTGCTGTGGACTTTTCCAATTCTTCTTGGCTGCATCCGTCCTCTGGGATTTCACCTACTATTACGCCATTTAGTTCTGTACCTGATTGATAGCGAGGAATGCATTCAATCAAAGGTTCTTGAAAAAGCGGATACCGTTGCGAGTCAATCATCAAGTTGTGCCGCTCTTCATACAAGTTTCTTGGCCATCCAGAGGAGTCTCCAGATACCAATGGATATCGACGTTCTATATCGCTGATGTGTTCAACGGAAAGATGTGTTCTCAATTTATCAATCCGCATGAAATTTCCACCAGTTCCTAGTCAATAATCGTTTAGCAAGCATATCATTCGATTGTGAGTAGGGAGGGGTAAAGGTAAGTTCTTCTGTTCGATCTTCATTCGAAAAAAAGTTAAACACATTACCAGAGAGTCCCCTTCCCTTCCAGCGTGGATCAATTAGTCCTGTAAAATTAGAATTCTTAAGCGATAAGACAGTGAGTGCACGAAGAGTTTCACGCTCCATGTATCTTGTTTCGTCCGGTTCAAACATGTACCGAATGCGAACTTCACCGATACGATACGAGTCATCCATAGCATCCCTTATCCAATTCGGGATTCCTCGGTTGAGGTCGCTTCCTCCGAATTTAAAATACTGGAAATCTTCTCCATTGGTATTTATTTCGGTTAAAAAAAGATTATGTTCCAGTTGGCCTCCATACATTATGGTGTTTGAATAGCGCACAATCATTCTAAATTTTCGGCTGCCTATTTCTAAATAAGGAGCCGCGGTATCCTTTAGTCGATTGAGCGCCGGTGGAGGATTTTCATTCAATGATGAAAATGAATCTTGGACATATGGATTGAATACTTCGACATATCCAGTCACGTCAGCGCCAATCCATGAGAAAGTTTGGAAGTTGTCATCTGCCCACCGGTAGCCCTCCATAGGCACCCAGGCATTACTATGATCTACAAGATGAAGCAGTTCTTGCATCCAATGTTCCGCTGAGAAACAAGTTCGAGAAGTCAAAGGATGGCCTGGATCTTGGAAGGAAAGAACAGGAATCGAATGGTCAGCTGCTAATTCAGGATTCATCCAACGCTGCCCAAATTCATCATCCATTATTCGTGGATAAAGCTGTTTTAGTTCGGCTAAAGGTAAAGGTGAAACGAGTAATGCTAAGCCCCTGCCGTTCGACCGTTCATCATCAACAAAGGTATTCCGTGAAGTCCACCTCGACCACCTGTCTTCTACGGAATCAGGAGGAAGTCGAACATACTCTGGCATATATCGTAGCATGTCATTGATAACTCCCATAGTCAAAATCTTTTCTGAATCAGCGAGGTAGTGAGATTGCAAAAGGTACCATGCCATTCTCGCCCTACGTGAAAGTATTGATCCACCAACTGAACCGTCCCCCATGCACTCAATGCCTTTGTTAAACGCCCATCGAATTGTTTCCTTTGCAATACTCTCAGGGGAAAGAAGTGTAAGGGCTTCGATTGAATCTATTAAATTCGAATCGATAAACAATCCTTCTTGGGAAAGTCCTTCAATCATTTGAGCCATGAGCTCCTTACTTGGAATGCCCTCTTTTCCGGTCCTCAAATCTGCTTGTAAAGAACCTTGAGGTTGACCTTTATTCACTTCGATTAACATATACATTTGAGATTCAAGATTCGATTGTATCACGAGTTTACAATGGCCCGAGAGTGTGGCTCGAATCCAAACCATCCCCGTACCATTGTCTTGTAGCGTCCATGGTTGCTTGAGCCTATTATTTTCATCCCAGTGAGACAAACTGGCTGTACGACTACCCATTCGTTTCTCAGATTGGGTAAACAAAAGTCCGAGGATAATTTCGCCACGTTCATCTGAATGGAGCTGGATTTTACCTCCTTCTCCGTCATTTCTCACTACAAGTCGTTTTTCAGAGTCATCCCAATAAAATAAACTAATACTGGCTTCTTTAAGTTTGATTGTAGAGGGTACTAGCTTCAATGCAAGATGCTTGCTTTGACCTGAAGATATAAACATTTTAATCAATAAATCTCGAATCTTCTCGTCGTAATTTTTCTTCAAAAGGTCGACACCATTCCTTGAATCGAATTCAAAGAGTATTCCATCTTTCGATTCAATCATTCCACTTGAGTTCCATTCGAGGATGTTCACCCCTGGGATTTTCAAAATATCTCGCATATAATTCGGATCGAGGAAGCCAGCCTTGGGGACGTACAAAATAAGCGATTCTGCTTCAGGGGATAAGGCAAGAGGCTGTTTGAGGTTTGTGCAGTGAGAATAAATCCGCTTACCGGATGTAGATGTGACATGTCCAAACCACATTGGCTCCTTCATGCTGGGAAAAATTATGTTCAACTTCTCAGATCTCCATTTTAATATACTCTTATCTTTTGGCTCGTTGACAAGTGTCCATTTTGATTGAACATGAAATTTTTCATCACCGTTATCATCGCCCTGTATCACGACTACATTCCCAAACTTTTGATGGAATCTTTGATTAATTTGATAGTCAAAACGATGTGGGTGATAAATGAAAGTTGGGGATCGAGCATCTACCTCTGCCCGAATACTTGGCAGTAAGAGCTGGTGCTTTGCTTGGAATGCCCCATCGAGTTCATTCCTTCCGACAACGAGCTGGTGGGAAAATTCAATGTTTTCGAATTTTTCAGATAACTTTCCATCACCGTCATTCGATGGACAATCAAAGGTGTGATGATCTATGCCAGTTTTACAAACTCTGTTTCGTTTGAAGTGGGGTCTCATCTCCCCTGGAGGTACGAAAGTCATTTGGCCAGGAGAATTGGTTTGACATTCTGGCAAGCAATCTGGATTAAAAATAAGTCCAAAATATTCAGTACAGGCCTTGAATCTCCCCCCGGAACGGTAGTAACCGGCACAATCATCGGTTAGGTGGTCTAACAGGTCTGAGACAGTTAGGTAATTTCCATTTTGCTTAGCATCAGCTAGAGAGTTTCCTACAAGTACTCTCTCAAACTTAGCACCTGCCATATTTGAAAATGAAGTATGACAGTATATTATCTAACCGAAAAAGGGTTTATCACCTGTCGCATGGAGTGTCATCTATGCCAGCTATTTTTGTAGAGAATGTTGGTTGGGTTCAAGTTGAATCACAAATTCCTGAATCGCATGTTTGTTTTGTCGAACAGAATTTCACTATCCACATACCCGATTCATTCATCATAAAAGTCTCCAAAGAAACACAAGGCTTTGCAGCTCCATATTCCAACCCGATTGAGGTGGGAATACGAACAAATTTGTTAAATCATAAGAATCTAGAGGACCCTAATAAATACAAATGGAGATGGAGGTTTGAACGGGCCGGCACCCTTCTGACCTACCAATCCGCATCAATGAATACATACCAACCAACTGAGATAAAACTTGTATCGGGTGAGGGGAATAATTGGAAAGCTTATGTCGATGCACCAAATTTTTTGTTGGATTCTGAATGTGTAGCTATTCTAGAGGCGAAGGCGAAAGATAATTCGAAAGAAGTAGAATCAAATCCAGCAGTCTACAACCGTGATGGGATTGAAGTTAACGCTGAAACCGAATGGCATGTGTTTGAACAGAATGGTAAAAAGTTGGTACAGGTATCCGTTCTTGTATCAAATCCCTGCGATGCAGAACATGAGATCATACTGAAATGGGAGCGAGTCGAAAAGAAAATACAGGTGCCAGCCAACTCCATCAAACATAGTGAGATATTGTTGATTGAACCACCTCTACCTCGTGAATTTCAAGTATCGCATGAACAAAGACTCGAACTTCTATCGGATCAAAAAGGAGTCAGAGGTTTCAAGAGTGAAGTTGTGAAGAAGATTGAGCAACCAAGCCTCAAACTCGAAATTACCAACATCAGTAGTATCAGTGACGACGGTGATTCAAAATTGATAATTAGTTTCGATAAAGATGTTGAATTGCTCACATTGTCGAAGAAACTTCCGATTTGTCTAATACCTGTGAAGACACCTCATTATGAAAAACAAAGAGTGCATGAACTCGAATGTGTTGAGATTCAAAAACAAGATATAATTTTTTCAATCCCAAACGGGATCAATAGAGGAACGCACAAAATGTATTTGCAACTTGAGCTCCCTGATGGAAAGGAATTCGAGTGGGAAGAAAATATTCAGCTTCAATACGGCGACATCAGTTGCTTAACAGACTCCGTAGAAACCCTACAAGTCAATGATCACCTTGAGATTAAAATTAATATCTCAATCAATTCATCATTTGAAGAAGAAATGTTACTCACCTTCACCCCCCATTTTGAAATGCCAAAATCTATTCTCAGCGCCAAAAGGTTTCACTCAAATGCAAAAATCCAATCACATTTTTCTGGTGAGTCGCTTAAGGTAATTCGGGGTACACATTCACATACCATCTATATGGCTCTACCCCTCTACTCTAAATTTTCAGTAAATTGGATTCAAGCAGATATTCGGACTATCAACATAAAATCCGACCTAGATGGAATTCAAATTGACCCCCTCAAATTCTCAATACTCGAAGACGAAAAAATCGCGTGCTTTTCACTTTACAAGCCGGATTGGAGGGATTCCGAAAACTTCAAACCGAAAAATCGAAGCTATGATTGGAATGACACATCCCAAGTTCGAATAGAAAAGTTCGAACACCGGTTCAAACCAGCATTAAATAAATCATTAAAGAAAGATGAACCAGCAAGTTCAATTGAAGAGGTCGAAATACTTCAAGTATATGGGCATGGCACAGGTAGTCTCAATTTTTTACTTCCTACGCAATTGGATTTACAGCCACATTCACACTTTTGGAACGCTGAAAATTCACCTAAATTTATGGAAATGAACAAAAAAATTGAATCCCTTGATAATGACTGGTATTATCTCCGCATCAAAAGCTGTCCGGAAAAAGAAATATTTGACCCTCTAGAAATGTTTGAGAAAACTGTTTTCAAAATCAACGGGACCCATTTATTTCTCGCACAATACTTTCCTCAAAAAGCCTACAAAGATTCTATGGTGAGAGATGCTCCAGAAATCGAATATTACGGTAAGCATCGTACTAAGATCATACGAATCGGAAAGAACCATCAGGTCGAAACTCCATTTCTAATCCCGGATGATTACTTGGAGAATCACGATTCAACATTAGCACAAAAAGCGAACGATATGAAATTAAAGAAATCGCCAAGCCGGGAGGAATTGATTAAAGAATTGGAGGAAATCTTATCCAATGAAGGGAGGTTAATCAATGGGGATAAATAGACGAAAAAAAGACGAACCATTCAACCCCTTCGCCCGTGATGCAAGTGCACAACGCAATAAGCGTATGAGTGAACGTTCTCAAAATCAACGCCGTAATGCTCCTGCTCAACGACCTACACCTCGACCTCAACAAGATACAAAAACTGCTCCTAATGAATTGGCGAAACGACGTAAAGAAGCGTTGGACCGTCTCGGCACTCAAGATGAAAAACAAACGCCAAACTATGATGATGAATATGCAAAAAAAATACTTGAAATGATTGATAGGTTAGGGATTCCACCATTTGAAAGAGATTATAAAAAGCGATTTGAGGAATTGAAATATGGTTCATCTATCACTTGGAAAATATCGCTGGAAAATCCCCTAAAAACATCTCGAGAAGAAAAACTGGCAGACTTACGACGAAAATCCGAGGAGTCACGAAGAAATGCAAAGTCCCAACGTAAGGACGGTGTTGACGTTCAGTCAGAAGTTCAAGTTCCAACAAAGATAACAAAAAACAAAAAGCCTCACATTGCGTTCCACCCTTGGCAATCCAAAGCAGCCGTGGGGTATTCTTCGGGTAATCAACGTCCGAATTCAAAAACAAAGAAGAAGAATAAATCTTCTTCTAATGTAAAAGACAAGGTTGTTCAAAAGTCTAATAGGGGCTCACCAACTCTGAGAAAAAAGAGTGATGCAGAATTTGATTACAATCATCGCCTTAAAGTGATTGCAAACGAGCGATATAAATTAGAGAAAATACGAGACTGGAATAAACAGAGTCTGCAAAAAAATAAAATTCAACGCCTAGAGGACATACATGACAAAATAAAACAATTGGAACACAGTAAGGCCAAAAAATCTGCTAAAACAATCAAAAGGCTAAAGAAAGATTTTGAAAAAAAAGCATCTTGAAGTCTTTGATGCCAGATGGTTGGACCTGGGATGATGACCCCTATGCCCGATTGAATCACGTTGGTATGGAAATGGAAAGTGTGTGAAACTCACTCTTCTTCAGACCACAAACGTCGCATGACCTTACCCGTCAACTGACCGGCATCGAGCGGGTCAAGGTCGTGCTCAATAATCAGATGCTTGACCAATTCATGTTGTACGACTGACTCCTTGCATTTCGGGCATTCCAACTGTCGAGCTGGACGGTATCCCATGAATTCCATTCGACCTCGTGGCGTTGCAAGACGCCGGCCGGTTCGCAAGAGAACAGAAACGAGGACGAGAACAAAGAGTACAATGAAGCATCCAAAACCCATGAACACTCCGGATGGAGGTGGGTTTTGTTCCAACTGAAGATCTTGGTAGAGTCTGTTTTCTGAAGAATTCTCGTGTGCTGAAATGTCAATCGTGTGGGTGAAGGTCTCACCACGAAGAGCAAGTAAAATGTCCAAATCATCTTCTTCGCCGTCAGCATCAATCACGATGGTGAAATCACCGTAAGCATCGGTGATTACGTTTGTACCGCGGTATTGATAGCAGTCGAAGTTTGATTGCTCACACTGAACTGAGACGTAATCGAGTTGGACTGCTGAACCGTCTGCATAGGTTGCTTTGCCGGAGATTCGATAGGTCTCTGCGCTTGCCAATGGCGAGAACATTACGAGGATGAACATCAACAGCAGTGTCCGATGCATGTGTTTTGGAAGAGAACTGTTCCTTTTAGACCCTTGATTAGACGCACGAAATCGAAAACAATCAATTATCGGGCTTT
>Ga0233444_10003643_pt1 | contig 15159 bp, 22 predicted proteins | sample SI_124_October20_6_FD_182792 | JGI IMG/M metagenome (GOLD analysis project Ga0233444, IMG submission 182792) | Seawater microbial communities from Saanich Inlet, British Columbia, Canada - SI_124_October2016_10_MG | ecosystem: Environmental > Aquatic > Marine > Inlet | place: Canada: British...
AGATGTTGACCAACAAGTGGTTTCCGCGCTGGCCATGAATAAGTCTAAAGGCAATATAAAAGTCAACATCATAGATGCACCAGTATACGGAATCAGTAAGAAAGACGTGTTAAGCGATCTATGTGCTGTGACTGGTGCTACACTTATTAACGAAGACCTAGGAGACGATATGGATATTATACAGCCTGAACATTTAGGAACATGTATTAAATCCGTAACTAACCACGAGGAAACAATATTACAAGTTGATTTAACTGACAACACTGAAGTTAAAGAAACTATTGCTTTGTTAGAAAAGAACATAAAAGAAACTAAAAACCCTAATATCATTATTAGACTAGAGAAACGATTAGCCAAGTTAAAGGCTAAGGTTGCTACAGTTAAAGTTGGGGCTAACTCTGAAATAGAGCTGAAAGAAAAAAGAGATAGAGTTGAAGATGCTATTTGTGCTACAAAAGCCGCGATTAAAGAAGGTATAGTACCAGGTGGTGGTATAGCTCTTTTAAATGCTAGCTTTAATTTAAAACCAACCTGTATAGGGGAAGAAGTATTATACCAAGCTATAAGAAAACCTTATGAATTGATATTAAAAAACGCAGGGGTTGAAGAATTAAAAGAGCTTGAAGAAGGCATGGGATTAGATGTGGTTACAGGAAATACGGTTGATATGGTAAAAGCCGGAATTATAGATCCTTTGTTAGTTACTAAGAGTGCATTAGCTAACGCGGCTTCAGTAGCTACAACTATATTATCAACTGATTGTGTAATCAATAACGTGAGAGCATGAAAGCAGTAGGTAAGTATATAGTTATAGATCCTATCAAGGAAGTTGATACGACTACAAAAGGAGGTTTAATTCTAGCTGAAAAGCAAAGAGAAGATATAAGATATAGAAGAGCTAAGGTTGTAGAACCTGGCTCTGATGTAACTGTTTTAAAAAAAGGTGATGAGATTTATTACGATAAATCATCTGGCTTTAAAATAGAAATAAACAAAGAAGAATATAAAGTTATAAAAGAGTTTGACGTAGTAATAATACTGTAAAAAAAAGATAAATGAGAAAAGATTTAGAAAGAACATCAGCTATAATGATGAAAGTTAAAAATCCAAGTTTTTCAAGAGAAATTGAAGAAACTATACCTATGGAAAAAATTAAACCTAAGCCTATAGCGTCAATAAGTACACCTCCTTCTCCTAGAACAATGAAAAAAGTTTCTACTGCTAGAGAAAAAACTCAACCTGAATTAGCTAAAGATTATGAATTTTCTAAAAGAGCTAGAAAATCTGCACCTACATTTAACGAGATAACTACAAAAACAAAACTTGGCGTTAATAAAGGACTTCAAGGTGTTAATAAAGGAGTTAAAGATACTATTAAAGCAGTTAAAGGTGTAACTAAAGTAAAAGTTGCTAATTCACTTAGATCAGCTTTTGCGCCTAATACAACTGTAAAAAGAGATTACGCTGATCCAACTAGAGTAAACTTAGGTGACGGATCTAAACTTGGTGATAAGAAAACTGTACAAAAACTAGACAAAGAAGATGGAACAGTTTTAAAAACCAAAACAAAACAAGTGGTTTCTAAAAAATCTGATGGTGATTATGGATCAGGATATATTTCTATAAATAAAAGCAAAAGAAGTAAATTTGCTGATGAAGGTATTGAAGGTTTTTCAAATAAAAAAACTAAATATAGAAAAACAATAACTCAAGAAGGCAAAAGTTTTTTAAAAACTGCTATAGGTTCGGTTGTAGGATTTCCTCTTGGTGTAGCAGGGATAAGTACTAGAGCCAAAAATAAAGCCAGGCGGGCAAATATGCGGGCAGGTATCAAGATATAGGTGAGAAAATTAAACTCTTCAGATTTAAAAGAATTAAACTTACTTAAACACTATAGAATAATTAGGAAGTGGGCTTGTAAAACAAACGAACTAACAGATGCAGATCTAGAGCTACTAATCTACTTAGATGCTATAGATATGTTTACTAAAGATGATTTTAAAAAAGGTACGTACTCATTCAGCTGGGATAACAGGCGCTGGAACAGATTATTGAAACAAGGGTGGATTACAGTGTGGCGGAAAAGAAACCACACCACTCAAAAATATCATATATATAAAGTTTCCTACAAGTGCAAACAGCTGATAAGTCGCATGTACCGTATTATGCTAGGCGAAGAGAACATGCCTACAACTAAATTAGAAAAAAGTAATAGATATAGTTACAAAGTAATAACAAAAGCAATAGATTATGCCAACAAAGACAAATAGCCCATTACATATAGCACCTGCTTTAATAGGTATGGGAGTAAAAGGATTAGTAGGAGGATTTGGTGAAGTTTTAAGAGATAGAAAAGAAGCTAAAGACGCTGGTGAAAAGTATTCATTTAAAGAAGGTTTAGGTGATTTTGGCAGAGGAGCAGCTACTGGTATAACTGGTATGGACTTTACAGATCAAAGAGAAGCTGAAGAGCAACCAACATACAGAACTAATATAGATCCTATGACAGGAGAAGAAAAACCATTAATGATGACTGGAAACATGAAGCCTTTAAAAATGTTAACTGGGGTAAGTAGCCCTATGACTTATAAAATGTCAGCTGCTCAATATAAAAGTGCTTTAAAAATGTCTGAAATATCTGGAGCTGCGCCATTGCAAAGCAATGCTTTTTACGCTTCATTAAACGCTGCTAAAGAAAAAGGTGCTGAAACCTTTGATGTTGGTGGAAAAACTTTTAACGTTAAATAAATAATTATGCCAAGTTACGGAGAATACCAAAAGCCTGCAGGAGTATTAAAATCTTGTGGATGTGACAGTATGTGCGGATGCCATACTAAAAAGAATATACCAGGTATCGAGAACAACATACCTTACAAAGGTAACGCTGTTCTTAACGCTAACAAATGATTGGGGTGGAAGATCTGAAGCTGTATTTACTAAACGCATCTTCATTCACTCTAGCCAGCATGAACTGGATAGAGCCTGCATTAGAAGTAATACTACTAATGTTAACCATTGGATACACGGTTCATAAATGGATGTTATTACATAAAAAGAAATGAGGAGTATAAACGAAATTATAATACATTGCTCTGCTACTAGAGAAGGGCAAGACATACCAGTAGAAACTATTAAGAAGTGGCATACTGAAAGTAGAGGATGGACAGATATAGGTTATCATTTTTATATAGAACTAGATGGTACTATTAAAAAAGGTAGAGATATAGACAAATCAGGCGCTCATTGCAAAGGGCACAATCGTAATTCTATAGGAGTTTGTTATTGCGGTGGTGTAGAGAGTGATGGTAAGACACCAAAGGATACTAGAACAGAAATACAAAAAGAAAGCTTGTTACACGTCCTTAAAACATTAATGGCGATGTTCCCGCTTGCTACTATTTATTCACATAATGAGTTTGCTAATAAAGCATGCCCATCATTTGATGCGACGAAGGAATATGAAGATCTCTGAAAACACTGAATTTAAGATTGATATAAAAACTGTAATTGGGATAATAATGCTAACAACAACTTTAGTTGGCATGTATTATACTTTACAAGAAGATATACAACTAGCTAAGACATTACCTCCGGTAGAAGTTAGTCGTTTAGAGTATGAGCTCAAAGAAGAGTGGAACGAAAAAATGATTATTGAACTCAAAGAAAGAGTTGAAATGCTAGAGCAGGTTGACGACGTTATATTTGAAGAGATAGACATTATTTCTACTTTAATAAAAGATGGTACAGAAAGTGATGGTAAACTTGATGAATTAAATAGACAGCTAGAAGAGTTGAAAAAAAGAAAACCTAAAACAACTGTAATAGTTAAAGAGATTGAAGTAAGTAAAAAACGTAAGTGGTAATGGGAAAGATATCAGGACCTTGTAAGGCAGCGGCAAAAAGAAAGTTTAAAGTATGGCCAAGTGCTTATGCTAGTGGTTGGGGAGTTAGATGCACTAAAGCTGGTGGACCTAGTAAAATAGGTAAAAAGAAAAAGAAAAAGTAATGGCACAAAAAGGCGGTGGTACTAAAAAAGTTTGTTTACCAGCTAAAAAAGCTGCTAGTTTAAGTAAAGCTGAAAAGCAAAAGATAATTAGAGCTAAGGAATCTGCAGGTAGATCTGGTAAGTACAAAAGATCTAGTAATACTAATGTGAAGGGCGCTCGTAAGAAAGGTGCTACGCTTCGTGATTGGTTTGAAAAAGAAAACTGGATAAACATTAAAACAGGTAGACCTTGTGGTGAATCAACTAAAAAGAAAAAGAAGTAATGGCTGTAGATAAAAAAACTTTAAAGTGCAATAAACCTAAAAGAACTAGTGGTCATAAGACTAAGTCTCATATTGTTAAAGCTTGTTCTGGTGGTAAAGAAAAAATTATTAGATTTGGACAACAAGGTGTTACGACTGCTGGTAAGCCAAAGAAAAACGAATCAGCTAAACAAAAAGCTAGACGTAAAAGTTTTAAAGCTAGACACGCTAAGAATATAGCTAAAGGTAAAATGTCAGCTGCATATTGGGCAGATAAAGTAAAATGGTAATATGGGTTTTAAACTAAAACCAAGTCCACCTTGGTACAACAAAGACTTAATGAACACTCCTATATATTTTGTAAAGGAAGAAGATGGTGTATTAGGTAGGACTAATATGAATTGTACTATCACTATTAACGACAACGTAAGAAACCAAAAGCAATTAAAAGAAATTATAAATCATGAGATGGTCCACGTTAAACAAATAAAAGACGGTAGATTAGCTTATGATGATAATAACATTTACCATAGAAAAAATGGTAAAGGTAAGTGGAAGGTTAAAAAAAGAAGTAAACAAGTTGATGGTTCTCCAATAAATTGGTGGGAAAAAGAAGCTTATAAAAAATAAAAATTATGCCTTATAGCAATGATAAACCCGTAAAAAAATACGGAACACCAGAGCCTTTTATGGTTAAAGGATATTTAAAAATGTCTGGAAAAGTACAGAAACCTGCTTTATTAGCAAAGTGTGGTATGGGTAGATATGGTAAAAAGAAGTAATGTCTGAAAAGAAAAAATTAAGAGAAACTAAAGTAGGGGCTTTTTTAGCTAGTAAAGCTCCTATGCTTCTCAAGAAGATAGGTGAAGTACTACCTGATAAAGGTGGTCTTGCAATAGTAAAAAATCTTATAACAAGTGATAATAAGATTAAAGCTGTTGACAAAGAACAAGCAATGAAGCTTATAGAACAAGATCTTGTAGAGATGGAAAACGTATCTAAGCGTTGGGATTCAGATATGAAATCTGATTCTTGGTTGTCAAAGAACACTCGTCCTTTGACTCTTATGTATTTAACACTAGCTTCAACGATATTAATAATAATTGATTCTTTCCATACTATGTTTGATGTAGACATAGCATGGGTTGAATTATTAAAAACTTTACTAATTACAGTATATGTAGCGTACTTTGGATCAAGAGGCGCTGAAAAGATTACAAATAATAAAAATAAATAAAATGGCAATAAAAGGATTAGCGGGTAATGAAATGGCCCAACCAAGAGTATTTGCTCATGATGCATTAGATCTAAACAAGCTAAACTCCACCTACACTTACGGTACTGATATACCAGGCACTCAAGATAGAGGGGTTTGCTTATACGCCGGTGTTGATATAGCATCTATTGAAGTAGTAATGGAAAGCGGTACACAAGTTATATTTAAAGGTATTTCTGCTGGATCTTTTTTACCAGTATTGGTAACCAAAGTTGTAAGCATGCCTTCAGGCGCTACTGCTAATACAGCTGGAGAATTATTAGCTCTATATTAGAATATGAGAATAGGTATAGGAAATACTATTCCAGAAAGATCTAATTTACCCGGCCAGTCTGGAGGTGGAGTAGTTCCATTAGCTCTGTCGTACTCTTCTAGTGCTTTTTGCTCAAGCGCAAGTGATCCATCACCAACAGTAACTGGAAATGTAGGAGCTGGTACGTTTAGTGCCGGTAGTGGTTTACAGTTCTTGGACACTGGAAGCAATACTGGTAGTTCTACTGGTGTTATTGACATCTCTGCTTCAACTCCTTCTGCTACTCCTTATGTAATTACGTATACAGATACTGATTCTGCAACTGCTACATTTAATCTAACTCTTAACGCTTTAGACGACGCTAATTTCTCTTATTCAGAAAGTAGTTATGCACAAAATTTCCCAGACCCAACACCAACTATAACAGGTTTAGCTGGTGGAACATTTAGTGGAACAACTGGTTTAGTGATTGATTCTAGTACTGGAGTTATTGATTTAGATGCTTCAACTATTGCATCTCATACTGTTACTTACGATACCACTTCAAGTGGTTCAAGTGTTTGTCCAAATACATCTACTCAAACAATAAATATTGTTGCTGCACTAGCTCAAGTAAGTAATGTTTATTCTATGGAGTTTGATGGTTCAAGTGATTTTATAGATATAGGTACAGATGTTTTATTTGATTCTACTAACAGTTTTTCTGTTTCTACTTGGATAAATCTTGATAGTTATTCAACAACATTTCCAACAGTTCTTAGAATTAATACAGACCAATCAACTGACTTTATAGCTCTTGCTTTATCTAATGTTACTAGTTATAAAGGAATTTTCTTTGGAAGCACTAGTAGTTTTGTACAAGCAAGAACAACTGGTGATATTTCAGGAGATTTTATAGGTGTTTGGAAACACGTTTGTTTAACTTTTGATGGTGTAAATAGAACAGCTTTATCAAGTTATAAAATTTATGTAAATGGTTCTCCAGTTGGTTTAGTCAATTCTGGAGCTTTTGGTAATATTGTCGGCAACAATAACTTAATTGGTTTTAGTCAAGGTGCAAGTAATTATTTTAATGGCAAAATAGACGAACTAGCTATATTCAATGTAGAATTAACAGCACAAGATGTACAAAGCATTTACTTAGCAACAGAAATTGTAAGTGGAGTAAACAAAACAGCGGATTTAAACGATTTAACAACACCACCTGTAAAGTGGTATAGAATGGGAGATTAATATGAGTACAGAATTTTTTAACGACCAATGGCGTATACCAAGTAACGAGAATCAGAATAAGATTTCTAACTATTCTATGGATTTTGATGGAACAAATGATAAAATAGGTTTTGGAAATGTTAATAATTTTGAAAGAACAGATGCGTTTAGTGGTTCTTGCTGGGTTTTTAGTAGAGGTAGTCTTGTTAATCAATACATTATATCTAAATTTGACTCATCTAATAATAAAGGTTATCAACTTTATATAAATGCAGCAGGTACACTCAATTTTGTTATAGGACCAGGCCCAGGCTCAAATATAATGCAAGCTCAGACGTCTGTACAACCTTCAACTAATACTTGGAATCATTTAGTTTTTACTTATGACGGTAGCTCCATCAATACTGGAATAAAACTATATATCAACGGCATACCACAAACTTTATCTTTTTTTGGCGCTTCGAGTATTACTGGTACTATAGTAGATTCAAGTACGCCTTTTCAAATATCTGGAAGAACCGGAACCACAGCTAATGGTGTTAACGGAAAAATAGACCAAACAACTATTTTTGATTATGAACTTTCACAAGACCAAGTAACTCAACTTGTCAATTTGAATGGTTATGCTTTTAATTTTATACCTAACGATTATATAGATTTTGGATACTTCCCTTTATTAAGTGGAGCAACCTCGGCAACAGTTTCTCTTTGGTATAATAGAACAAGAGTTGTAAATGAAATGATTTTTGATTTTCTAGAAACTCCAGCTGGATCTGGTGGTCGTGTTGCGATGCAAATACATCCTAACGGTTCTTATGTTTATATAAACGGAAACAACTACAACCATCCATCATCAGCTAGTATAGGTGATTGGGCTAATTTTGTATTAGTTTTTAATGGAGCTGGAGCTACTAATGAAGATAAATTGAAAATATACTTAGATGGAACAGAATTAACTGGTGGTACATATTCAGGAACAATTGATAACGCTATAGGAACATTTACTTCTTCTTCGATGAATTCAATTATTGGTACGCTTGCTACGCTACAAAGCAATGTAAGTTTTCAAGGAGAACTTTCTAACGTAGCTATATTTAATTCAAATCTTTTAGATCCTGAAATAGCTACACTTTACAATAACGGAAAACCTAGTGATATATCTTCTTTAAATCCTGTAGCTTGGTACAAGCTGGATAATAGTGAACTTTTTAATGGTGCAGAATGGAGTGTCGACAATAGTAAGTATCCTTCAGTTTATAAAAGTTCTTTAAATTTTAGTGGAACCAATCAATATTTACAAGTTCCAGATTCAAATGATTTTAGTTTTGGTAATGGAACTACTGATAGTCCTTTTAGTCTTTCAGCTTGGATAAACCCAGATGCTGTAGAATTTGCAGGGATAGCAGCAAAATATGTAACAAATGGTTGGGAATGGTTATTTTACTTGACAGATTCAAACGAATTAAGATTACAATTACTAAGTAATAACACTTCTGGTAATTCAATTACTTTAACAACAGATGTAGCTATACCAATAAATACTTGGACTCACGTTAGTGCTACTTACAATGCTAATAGACTATCAAATGGTATTGATTTATATATAAATGGCTTACCACAGTCTTTAGTTACCGAAGGCGGTGCTGGAACCTATCAAGCAATGACTAACACTACTGCTCCTTTACAAATTGGTACTTGGGCAGGTAGTTTCCGCCCAATAAATGGACAAGTTTCAAATGTTTCTATTTGGGATGCTGAACTAACACAAGCACAAGTATCAGAAATATATAATAATGGAACTCCATCTAATTTGTCAAGTCATTCAGCTACATCTAACCTTATTTCTTGGTGGGAGCTAGATAATACAACTACAGGTCTTCAAGATTCAAAAGGATCTAATAATGCAAGTAATATAGGAACTACCAAATATGATGGCTTTGTCAATACACTAGCTGGCGAGAGCGAAGGTATGAATGCATCTAGTTTAGTTATAAGTGATATAAACGGAGAGCTTATAGTAAATCCAATGATAACTAGCCCTAAACCTATAGCTTACTATCAACTAGGAGACCAATCAGTAGATAACGGAGCTAATTATCTAGTTCCAAATAATAGTTTAAGTGACTATGTATTTAATTTTGTAAATCCTCTTGATGGTATAAACGTACCATCAAGCAATGTTTTTAGTTTTGGAACAGGAAATTTTACTATTTCAATGTGGTTTAAAATAAACTCTTTTCCTTATCTTCCATATTTATTTGATTTTAGGCCAACATCAGCTCCATCAACCGCTAGTCCAGTTGTTTATATAACTACCACAAAACAAATTACTCTTGGTGGTGGTGGTACTATAATTCCTGGTAACGCTGGTGAAATCTTAGCAACAAATATATGGTATAATTTTGTTGTAAAAAGAACTGGTAATACATTTACAACTCATTATAATGGCGGAAGCGCTGACCGAACAGGAACAAGTAATGTAGATTTTAATACAGATTTAGAACTACACATAGGGTCAAGATTTGACAACGCAAATGGTTTTGATGGTGAAATTTCAAATTTTCAAGTCTTTAACACAGCGTTACCACAAACAGGTAGTAACTCTATAGAAACAATTTATAATAATGGTTCACCACTTACTTCGATGAGTGGATTTACTTCTTTGCAAGCTTGGTATAAACTAAACGCTTCTGAAGTTTTCAATAGTACAAGTACAGAGTGGAGTGTAGATAACAACGCACATCCTTCGGTTTATAAAAGTTCTTTAGATTTTGATGGAAGTAGTAATTATGTAAATTGTGGTAATGATAGTAGTTTACAAATTACTGGAGCTATGACAATTAGTTATTGGGTTAAAGGAACATCAACTCTTGGAGCTGCTGGAGTTGGCACACTAGAAGACTCTGCTAGTCCAGGTTACTTATTAGGACCTTCTACTACTGGTGCAATTAGTTTTAATTTAGCTTTAAGTTCAAGTACGACTAAAAATGTCACAACCACTCAACAAATAACGACTACTGAATGGCATCATATAGTAGGTGTGTACACACCAGGTGTGTCAATGAAAATTTACATAGATGGACAATTATCAAAAACTGAAACATCTAGCATCCCATCTTCACAATACGTTGGTGGTAATGACTTTAGAATAGGTTATAGAACTTGTTGTAAGATTGACGGTCAAATTTCTAATGTTGCAATATGGAATACAGATTTAAGCTCTCCTGAAGTAAACACTCTTTACAACAATGGAACTCCAGAGGCTTCAATAAGTCATTCACCAGTCTCTTGGTGGAAACTTGATAATATAACTACAGGTATTCAAGATTCTGCTGGTTCTAACAATGGAACTAATAACGGAGCTACAGAATATGCTGGCTTTGTAAATGCACTAGCTGGTGAGAGTGTTAGTATGGATTCATCTAACTTGGTTGTAAGCGACTTACAGCAAACATCTGGTTATAGTCCTTATGCTTTAGATTTTGATGGTATTAATGATTATTTAGATTGTGGAGGTGCTAATGATTTTAGTTTTACCAACGGGTCAGGAACTGACTTACCGTTTTCATTGTCTGCTTGGATTAATATGGACGATGCTTCAGGTTTTAGAATTATAACTAAATACGGTACTGGAACAGATGTTGAATGGTATTTATACACAACTGGAAGTGATATATTAAGATTTAGATTATATGATAAAAACAATACTTCAACCATAGGAAGAGGATATGGTACACCTCTTACGTCTTACCAAAATAAATGGATAAACGTGGTGGCTACTTACAACGGGAACGAGCAAGAGTCTGGTATTAAACTATATATAAATGGCTTGAAAGTAGATGACCAACCCGCTAGTACTGGAAATTATCAAGGTATGGTTACTACTACTAACCCAGTTACAATAGGTAAAATGGGTACGGCATATGCAAGTGGTAAAATCTCAAATGCTTCAATATTTAACACTGAATTAACATCTACACAAGTAACTGAAATTTATAATGAAGGCGTACCATCTAACCTAAATAACTTCTCAGGAACTGCTCCAGTAAGTTGGTGGCAAATAGGTTCTAATAGTTCTTTTAATCCAAACCCAACAGGGACAGAAGGTACTTGGACTTGTTTAGATGAAATAGGAACAAATAACGCTATAGGTAGTGCTAATATGACAAATGATGACATTACAAATGGACCAGGATATTCAGCAAATGGTTTAGGAACAAGTTCAATAGATATTAAAGGAGATGCTCCTTACAGCACAGCAAATGGATTATCTGAGAATATGGATGTATTAGATAGAGTGAGAAACACGCCTATAAATCTTCAACCTATCACAAACACTCATTCTATTCAACTAGATGGAATTGATGCTTATATTGATTTTGGAGATAGTGATGATTTAAGTTTTGGTAGCGCATCAGGAGATTTACCTTTTAGTATATCAGGTTGGGTAAAACCAGCTGATATTGGGGCAACATTTAAATTTAGATTTATTAGAAAAGCACCGTTTAGTAACAGTAATGGTTGGGAATATGTAATAGGTACTAATGGAAGCGGGTTATTGAATTTTTTAATATACGGTAATAATTCCTCAACTAGGATTGGAAAATCGCCTAGTGTAGCTATAACATCTACAGCTTGGCAGCATTGGGCTTTTACTTATGATGGAACTGGCTCTACTACAGGGACTAATTCAGGTATGAAAATTTATGTTAATGGCGTTGAAGCTAGTAGCTATATTGATTCAAATAGTGGCATTTATACTGGTATGACAAATGGTAGTGCTCCTTTATCATATGGAGTTGCTTGGGGTACTTCAGGTTTAGATTATGCAGAGGGTTTAATAGACGAAGTAGCAATATTTAACGTAGAATTAACAGGGCCACAAGTTGCGGCTATTTACAATGCTGGCACCCCAAATAATATTTTACCTTTAAGTCCAGTATTATGGTCTAGATTTGAATCACTTACAACTAATGCTGGAGTAGTTACTACAGCAGACTCTTCTGGAAATGGATTAACAGGAACAGTAGAAAATGGAGCAGTTTTATCAACAATCGTACCTTAATACATATGAGTAATTTAACATACAACACAATAGCAGTAGCAGATTTAAACAGCATTGACTTTACACAAGTTGAAGAAACAAGTACTGAAACAATTAGAAAGTCTATTGACGAAACTCAGTTTGTTATTAAGTGGGAAACACAGCCTAGTTTTATAACAGATGGAACTGTTGTTCCTTTAGGATCTTATACACACGAACAGTGTGTAGAGTTAATGGGAACAAACTTTTGGAGCACGCCAGAACCTGAATAAATATTAAAATAAAAAAAATGAATAATAAAAGTTATATAGTAATTGAGTTAAGTGATACTAACTTAGTTTTATTCTCTCAAGTAGATCAGCAAAGTGCTCAGTCAATGAGAAGAAATTTAGCCAATACTCAAGGGTTATTAAGCTATAGAGTAACTCCAAGTTTTGTGACTGATGGTAGTTTACCTATTGTTGGTGATGTAATGAACCAAACAGAAGCTTTAGCTTTAATGGCAACTGCAGCTTGGTCAGAACAAGATCCTACATAGTAAAAAGTTACTTATACAAGTAAATATATAAGTAACAAACAATTAAATTAAATCAAATCAAATGAAAATTAAAGAAGAAGAATTATTATTAATTCAAGAGCAGCAAAAACAATTAAACGAACTAGTTAGTAACATCGGATTATTAGAAAGCCAAAAGCATGGATTACTTCATGAAATAGCTGGAGTTAATAAAGAAATAGAAGATTACAAAGAAATATTAGAAGCTGAATATGGTGCTATTAATATTGATCTTGAAGATGGTTCTTATACTGAGATAAAAGAAGATGTCGAAGGTAATAAGAAAGATTAGTATAGGTTCTGACTATAAGAACGATGCAATGCATTATTCAACTGGTCAGGAAGTATACGGCGGACATACTATTAGTGATATTCTATTTGAGGATAAAGACCAATCATATAATATTTTTATAACTAAAAATAATGAAGTCTTGCCTTGGAAAAAGTTTAATGCTAATATGTCGATCTCTGTAGAGTATGATCTTAAATATTAGTGAAAAGCTTATATTACTTTATTGTTAAACCTTTTGAAGATAGGTATGACAATATACGACAAGTTGATGGTAATAACCTTATTATCAATACTGGTATTGAAGATCATAGATTCATTAGTAAAAAAGCTGTAGTAGTTTCTACTCCTGCAGCTTATAATACTAAAATAAATATAGGAGATGAATTATATATTCACCATAATATATTTAGAAGATGGTATGATCAAAAAGGTAAAGAACGAAATAGCTCAACTCATTTTAAAGATGATTTATATTTTGTTTCCTTAGAGCAAATCTATATGTACAATTTAAAGCCTAATTTAGATTATTGCTTTGTAAAACCACTTAAAAACCAAAGTATTCTAGAGAACAGAAAAGAACAACCTAATGTTGGTATAGTGAAATATTCCAATAAGTCCTTAGAAGCTCTAGGAATCACACCTGAAACACTTATTACGTTTACACCTAACTCTGAGTTTGAGTTTATTATAGAAGGTGAACGACTTTATTGTATGAAATCTAATGATATAGCTTTAACTCATGAATACCAAGGAAACGAAGAAGAAAATAATCCAAGCTGGGCAAAAGGCAGTTGAGGAATTAATTAAGGTAGCAAAAGAAAAGATTGTTGACTCAGACGACGATGTAAGCGCTGATAGATTAAAGAATGCTGCCGCAACAAAGAAACTAGCTATATTCGATGCTTTTGAAATACTTAATCGTATTCAAATAGAAGAGGATATGCTAAATGAAAAACCTAAGGAAGTTAAAGTAGAAAAAACTTTTAAAGGTTTTGCAGAAGGGAGAAGCAAGTGAGTTACGAGCAAACTCTTTGGAAAGAAATTAAGGACGTTGTAAATCCTAAGATATTAGCTAAAAACAATAGATTTAAAAAATGGGAGTATGGTTATAACTCTGATTATGATTTTATAGTAATAAGTAAAACTGGAAAAATTGGACAAATCATTGAAATACAGAATCTCAGGATTGCTCTACCAGCAACAGATGAACCGTTTAAACGAAGTAAAGAAAAAGCGGGGCAGTATTGGGAAAGACAAGAGTACCCAAAAGAACTAAGTAATATTAAAAGTAGGTTTGACTGGGAGGAATACCCAGCTGAATTTAAAGAAAAGTGGTATGATTATATCGACGAAGAGTTCAAAAGAAGAGAACAAGGTTACTGGTTTTATAATAACAATGTTCCTACTTATATTACTGGTACACATTACATGTACTTGCAATGGTCAAAGATCGACGTTGGAGCCCCTGATTTTAGAGAAGCAAATAGATTATTCTTTATATTTTGGGAAGCATGCAAGGCAGATACGAGATGTTACGGGATGTGCTACCTTAAAAACAGACGATCTGGATTTTCATTTATGTCCTCGGCTGAACTTGTTAACCAAGCAACAATATCTAGTGACGCCAGATTTGGTATACTCTCTAAGTCTGGATCAGATGCTAAAAAAATGTTTACAGATAAAGTCGTCCCAATATCCGTTAACTATCCGTTTTTCTTCAAACCGATCCAGGACGGTATGGATCGTCCTAAAACAGAACTTGCATACAGAGTTCCAGCTTCGAAGCTTACTAGAAGGAAGCTTGAGAGCAATGAGCAATTAAAAGAGCTAGACGGACTTGATACAACTATTGACTGGAAAAACACAGGTGATAATTCTTATGATGGTGAAAAGTTAAAACTATTAGCTCATGATGAAAGTGGTAAATGGGAGAGGCCTGATAATATATTAAATAACTGGAGAGTTACAAAAACTACATTACGTCTAGGATCAAGGATCGTAGGTAAATGTATGATGGGCTCAACTTCAAATGCTTTAGACAAAGGTGGAGACAACTTTAAAAAACTATACTACGCTTCAGACGTTACTAAAAGAAATAGAAACGGACAAACATCTTCTGGGCTCTATAGCTTGTTCGTTCCTATGGAATGGAACTACGAAGGATTCATCGATGCTCATGGATTACCTGTCTTCGTTAGAGGCAAAGCTACAGTCAAAGGAGTTGATGGTTACGAAATTGCAACAGGAGTTATCGAGCACTGGGAAAACGAAGTCGATG
>Ga0233444_10003647_pt1 | contig 15141 bp, 20 predicted proteins | sample SI_124_October20_6_FD_182792 | JGI IMG/M metagenome (GOLD analysis project Ga0233444, IMG submission 182792) | Seawater microbial communities from Saanich Inlet, British Columbia, Canada - SI_124_October2016_10_MG | ecosystem: Environmental > Aquatic > Marine > Inlet | place: Canada: British...
TCAGTTTATAACTTGCAGAATCGTGAGATGAAGTGTGTTGGATTTGCAGACCAAGACAACCCTTCTGCTGGCTACTCTGCCCAGCAGTAGATATAAATAGGTTGTAACTTCTTTACAATCCTATGGGAGAACTTATTCATCAAGGGACTTATTCTCGTTTCTTACAACATATTAACGCTGATCAGATTAGCACCGTTTGTGAACTTGGATCGCGGGATGGTTTAGATGCTGTTCATCTCTCAAATTATTTTGATGCTGATGTAGTGGCTTGGGAATGCAATCCACCCGCTATCGAACTTTGCCGAGAGAATATCGGTGATAATAATCGAGTAACTTTAGTTGATAAGGCTTGTTGGTCTCATGCCAAAACTCTCACTTTTTATCCTGTTACTAATGGCAATATTGGAGCCTCCAGTGCTTTTCAATTTAATAACGAATACCCTCACGAAGAGTTAGAACAATCACAGATTGAGGTCGAAGCAGTTAGAGTTGACGATTGGTGGGAAGCCAATAGAAGTGATTCCATAGATTTGTTAACCATGGATCTTCAAGGAGCCGAGTTAGAAGCCCTAAAAGGAATGGGTCATTTGTTGAATGATGTCAAATATATTATTACTGAGGGCCAGCATAATTGTGTTTATCATGACACACCTTTAATCACAGAAATAGAATCTTACTTGGCGCAATTTGGTTTCGTTAGATTGTATAAAGTCAATCACAATGAGTGGTTCGGAGACTTTGTTTATGGCAAAGCCGGATTCCATGAGTCCGAAGGAGTAACTTATTTTAACCATGCTTACAACACTACTATTATGAATGAAAGATGCATGGAGATTCCATTGGCGTTGGATTTCATCGAAAAACACAAGGATTATGTGGAAGTAGGGGCGGTGTTACCTTACTATGGTTATGATACCGACGTTGTTATCGATCCATTTGATGAAAAGGGCACCGATCCTCGACGATTAGAAGAGTGCGATCTATCAGGAAAAAACGTGGTTTGCATTTCTACTTTGGAACACATTGGCAGGGCTGAATACGGAAACCAAGATGTTAACACCCACGAGGCTTTCGAAGGATTGATGCAAATCATTGATCAGGCTGAAAATTATTTCATTACCATTCCTATTGGTTACAATACCACGCTCGATCATGAAATTGAATGGATTCTGGAAGATTTGGATTGTTATGCGATGCACCGTCAGAATGGTCTTGATGAACCACCACGTTGGATAAAGGTAGATCCAGTGACTCATTTAGCCTATCATTATCACTATCCGTTCAACGCTGCCAATTTTGTCCTCATCATTACTAACAAAACTATATAAGGGTAATCGAACACAATAGGTTTTATGGATTACTGGGAGTGGATGACGGCTATCATGGTAGTCTTAGTTTTGGCTAATCTTATTCGTATGAATCTTTGGCTAATGGCCATTGGCCAACAGTTAACCTATCTTTATGATAAAAAGGTCAAGGAGCAGCAGTTCCAAGAACAGATTTATGACCGCATTTATTCTCAAATAAATAAACCTCAAGAGAAAAACAATTCTCAAGAAATTAAGGAGTGGGATGAATCGTGAAGCCTACTAAGATTTTGGAAGAGTTTGGTCCTATTGCGTGGCGATGGGATTACATTATGTGGGGCGTATTTATTCTTATTCTAACACTTGCTGTTGGAGCACCATTAGGATCGTGAAAATTATGCCATACATACACCCAGAAGATAGAGAAGAACTTGACCCATTTATAGATTACCTTATCGATCAGATCGATTATAGTAATATCGGAGAACTTAATTATATCATTACCAGATTGTGTGATGCTATGTTGGGAGAAGTCAGATACAGTAAAATCAATTCTTTAATTGGAGTCTTGGAATGTGCTAAGTTGGAATTGTATCGAAGAGTGGCTGCACCCTATGAAGATGACAAAATTGATGAAAATGGCGATGTCTACCAAGGCTAAAATCAATAATCACGGGTCTTGAATACAGGAGGGTAAAAATTATGAAGTTTGAAATAAAAGGTAAGACAGAGGATGGAAGATGGATTCTATGGAATTATTATACCTGCAATACGATCGATGATCTTAAAAACAAATTGTCTAACTTGTTACTGGTGAGTAAATACATCGGTGTCGATGCTACCAGAATTGAATAAACTACAAATAGGTGATAGCAATCACTTCTTATCGGGTAGTATGAATGTCTTGGCTATTTATCCCGGATTTGGAGCGTCCCTCTTGGGAGCGTTCCTCAGTCGAGGCGATGCGATCCAACCCCAAGTTATTATCGAGAACAGGGATTATGCCGTGGCCAATCTCATCTCGAACATGGAATCGGGACACTTACCTTCAGTTCCTATCTGGGATGACCTTGCCACCTTCAATGCTATACCGTGGTCTAAACGAGTGGATCTCGTCCTCGCTAACTTCGCCCACTTGGGACTTGAAGACATCCCACCCAATCTGGGAGAGTTGTTGGTCGGACTTGGATCACCCCGAGTTATCATGGAGTTCCGTCCCGAAGTTCTCGCCACACGAGATGGATTTATTGCTTTCTGTGGCCGACTACAATCGTTGGATTTCGAGTTATCTATCACAGAAATCTCAGCGTCGGATCTCGGACTCCAACACGGAAGAAAACGACTCTTCATGGTCCTCACCTCTGTTAGCACAGGGAGCCATGTGGCCAACCCCCGGCAACAGGGAATGGAAAGGCGGAGCGGGCTGGGAACGAACCCTCAAGAAAATCAAGCAGGGCAAAGGTCCAGACTCATTGGCGACAGCGACCCGTCTATGGATCGAGTTGAACGACTTATCCGTCAATTACCCGTCCCTCCCGCACCAAGGGATACAGAAGATTGGAAACACGTCTTGGAGTCATGGCCCGATTTCAGTCCCACACTCCCAGAGTCGGTTGATGGCCACTTTCACGGAATGGCTGATGGGGTATCCGATCGCATGGAGCGTTTGTGGATCTTAGGAACGAGTTCCGTCCCACAAGTTTGGGCGGCTATTATATCTTCAATTTATAATAATTTATAGAACTTGGTGTCGTGGAACGATTTACATCCGAGAGATTCATTAAACGATATAATCCCTTGGGTAATAAACCAGTTGTTAAAAATAGATTTTCTATGGCATCATTCGAAATTATTCCAATGTCAATTGCATTGTTCTGAGAGCCACTATTATCCATAATTTTTATTGTTCTCTCTGCATCTATATGGGGTGAAGATAACATGCTTAGTATATCATTATTCGGAAATGGATTACCATTGTCGTCAATTATTTGATGTATCGGTATTATTAAACGATCCACCTTCTCAAACTCCTTTTCTTTCAGTAGTTTTCTAAATGCTGGACCCATCTCAGTTCCACCGATTTCCATATCAAAACCCATCATTACATCAGGATGAATATTTTTTCGCATGTATTCCCAAGCCTCAGGCCCACCCTCTACCTCAATCATTTGTTTAGTAGCCTTAATCCAGCCCATTATATCATCAGTTGTCGCTCTACTCCCATTTAGAGATTGGGTATATGTTTTCCGATCAAACTCATACACGTTAAATGAATCCTCACTAAACATATTGTCGATGAAGATATCGAAAGAATCTGGATATTTATTTATTATTTTTTTCATCCATCCAATAGGAATAACGACAACCACAGGATCTGAACTAACCTTTTCCGCTGGAACTGATGAAACCAAGTAATCCAGCATATTTTATAATGCCATCATCAACTATATAAAGATGATCACTTCTGATTTATTTATGGACGCTCATGTAGGACTTATTTCTAATCGACACCCACAACCTGTTGAGGGATATATTTGGACGGATACTATTATAGACCCCCTTGATTTCGATGTTTTGGAATCTCAGGCGGAAAGATGGATCGACGATGTTGTCAAATATGATCTTGACAATCAAGTATTAGATACCTTGTTTTTGTATCTCTCTGGTTTGACTTCATGCACCACTTCCTTCTTAAAAGCATGGGAGCGAAAGGGATATACTTTAGCCGATAATTTGGTATTGATGTATCATGATCGAGATACTGGTTTATATAATCCACAACATTGGAAGTCATAACGAAATCCTTATAAGGGTAACAGCACGGATTTGATATTATGTCTCGACTTGGTTACGCCTGTATCAACATGACTCTCAGTGGTCCCGATGTTAAGCCTAAGCACACCCGTGTTACTACTAACCGTTCTTTAATTCTTGCTACTGCTCGTGATCGTGGTTTGCCATATATTGCTTCCTTAGCCTATCAAAATGTTCTCGACCTTGAGCAAATTGTTCACTGGAATCACCAGCGAGGAATCACCCTTTACCGTTTGTCTTCTGACATATTCCCGTTTATGTCTCACCCCGAGTTCAACTATACCATTCAGGATCTTGATGACCAGTTACCAGACAAGTTGTCTATTGTTACTATCATGCAGCGGATCGGTGCATTTGTTCTTGCTAACGGACACCGTCTTTCTACTCACCCCGGTCCTTACAATGTCTTGGCTTCACCCAAGCCCGAGGTTGTTGACAAGGCCATTCTTGACCTTGACGCTCATGCCCATATCTTTGACACTCTCGGTTTGCCTGCTGACAACAACACTAAGATTAACATCCACGTCGGCGGTGCTTACGGCGACAAGGTATCTGCCATGCAGCGTTTTACCACCAATTTTGGTCGTTTGGGTTCTACTACTCAGGCTCGCCTGACAGTAGAAAACGACGATCGGGCCTCTATGTATTCTGTGCAGGATCTTTACGACGGCATTTATTCTGTTATCGGCATTCCTATTGTTTTCGATTATCACCATCACCAGTTTTGCACTGGCGGTTTATCCGAGCAAGCGGCTTTAGAGTTGGCGATGAGCACTTGGCCTGCTAACATTGTTCCGACAGTCCATTATTCTGAGTCCCGTGAGGTTCACGATAACTCTGGCGACCCAACCCCCGCCCATTCTTATCTTATCCACGCTTTACCCGACACTTACGGCCACCACATCGATATCATGGTCGAAGCCAAGGGCAAGGAACTTGCTATTCTACCCTTCATGGGTCTTGAAGACACGGGGGTCGTCGCTTGAAGGTTTGGGCAAAGTCAGTCATCAGGCCAATTTATGGCACTGTGGCCTTTCAACCTTTTGCCTTGCTTTGGTGTTGGTTCACAGGAATGGATTATCTTACTTTAATGGGCCCACTAACTATCTATTCCATGATTTGTTTTATTCCCATCTATCACTATTATGATCATTGGTGGGATCTCCACCCTGAACTAATAGACGAAGAATAGATATAGTCGGATAACGAAGTTATCTACATGGTCTATCGATTTTGTCCTTGTGGGAAGGGGCAAATTATCGGTGAATTGCGATCCGCAATTAAAAATAAAGAACCTGTAATCAACTGTGAGGTTTGCAAAAATAATTTTATTTTTAAGAATTATATGAAGCGAGATCCATGGGAAGGTAACTATTGGTATGAGTGGTTTTTAATTAGCAAAATATAAGTAGTCGGCCCGTATTATAATAAGCATGGCAGTTATTTGTGAGATCTGCGGGAAGCAATTCGATTCCTTCCGTGGCCTCAATGGACACAGGAATGCTCATATCAAAAGAGCAGAATCCTATAAACCCCCTGCTTCCGCAGTCAAGGCCGCTCAGAAAGGCTTGGCTCAAAGAAAAGAGTGGGGTCGTGGAGGACTTTCCCCGTCAGAGGCGAAGTCTCAGGGGATTGATTCAGGAGTTACTCGGGCTCGTAAAATAGCATCAGGATCAGTAAGCCGCCATGATGTTCGTCGAATGTCGGCGTTTAATCGTCATCGAAAGAATAATCGACCCGATAAGAAAATGCCTGATGGTGGTCCCACTGCTGGAACGATCGCATGGAATCTTTGGGGTGGAACTTCAGGAGTCAATTGGGCTAAGAAAAAGTCTGCCGCTATGAATGCTGAATCCGAAGAGTTGGACCAACGGGTTAGTCTGACGAAAGGCGAGATTGATACTATTATCGGAGCATATTTCAGTATGGCGCATAGTGGTGTCGTGATGGCTGGAGCCCTCGGTGATTGGAAAAAAGCATGGCATAGTAAAGTAGTGGACATAATAAAGAAACATCCCGAATATGCTGATTTCTTTTTGACAGACACGAAAAGGTTTGCTTGGACCCCCAATCAATGGCCGCAGCGTGGCGGAAATGTTTGGACAGGTGACGGTGAAATATACAAGGCTGAAGAACTTAGCAAGACTTCTTGCTGCTGTGGTGCTGATGAATCCGATCCTTGTGCTTGTATGAAAGCACCTGAGCCAATGAGTTGTCGAGCCAAAGAACCAAAGTGCGCTTGTTACAAAGCCTTAGAAAAGAATGCTGAAGGCGAAGCACCCCATTATTATGGTGACTGTGGCGATTGCAAACAACCAATGATGCTGGGCATTGAGATAAAAGATCGCTATGGTGTTCCCTCTTCATTTACGCCCGCCATTTCGTGCCAAGAGTGCGAGGGGGTAGTGTGCGGATCGTGCCACCCAAAGGTTTGCCCACTTTGCGAGGAGTCTTACAACGCAGAAACTCTTGATTATAATAGTTTTACTAATGACATGGAGGCCCTACTCGCCAAATATTCTCAACTTCTTTTGACTTATGAGACTGAATATCAAGATGGGATCATGGAAGTTTTTATGAGATTTAAGCCTTACAATGCTTATTTCGACGATGTTGATTTAGATGCTGAAGCCGATGATTATATCTGCGAATGTGGAAGCACCGAATTGCGGTATGTTGAATACGATAATCACATTCTTAATGGTTTCTTCTGTATGAATTGTGGCCTTAGTCCGTGTGGGATTTCCGAAACCGAGCAAAGATGGTGGCGGCCTTGCACTTGTGATTTAGATGAGTTCTTTTATCGTTCTAAATCCTATGATGCCCAATCATTTGGACCTGTTGATGAGGATGGCCAATTAGCCAAAGCCCTTGCTGCTGTCCGAGATAAAGCCAAGAGATATGCACCCACACCTCTCAGACTTACTAAGTTACCACACCCTGATCAGAAGACCTTATATGATAAGTATGAAGCCGATGTAATCACAAGTCATAGACCTTACCCCGATGTATGGGGTGGTAATGGTTGGTATAGAACAAGTAATTTTTGTTGGAAGTGTGGTGATACTGGACACCATTATAGTAGGTGTAATAGTCAAAAATACACTGATGCTTTAAGTCGAAAAAAGGATATGTTAAAATCGGTCAATGCAGCCATCAACTCGTATTCTTGGTCTGATAGCGATGTTGAAGACCTAAAGGAACTACGCCGTATGATTAAAAATAACCACTTTGGAATCGCTCGTCATTATTTTAATAGTTTAGATACTGTTGTGAGAGATAGTATCGGTTACGAAACAGAAATTAGTTTTGAAGCCGATTGGCGAGATTTATCTCGTGACAGTTCTGGACGTTGGTTACCTGCAGGTGATGATAGCACTGTAAGTTATGATATGACAGATATGTCTTGGATGACTCCCAGCGAATATTACCAATACGTTTTGGAAGAGCCACTTGATATTTCAGACGATATAGAAGATGATACTCAAACTATTGAGTTCCAAGATCGTTTTGTCCGTTATACTGCCATGACTATGTCTCCTCAAGTTATCGATGCACTGATTGAAGAAAATGAATTAGAAATAGTTTCGGATCTCTTTGCCGATCCAGCAGAATCAGAAGGTGAGATAGCATTCTTAAAAGCAGTTAAAAGATACCAGCAATTTTCAGAAAGATATTCTGCGGAGTGATAAATATGTTTGGACACAATACTTTTGACAATTATTCCCTGCCATTTAGAAGTGATGAAGAGTGTAATGTCGATAAGAGTGATTTCACAGATTGGAGTAGTTGCGGAAGCGTAGATTGGTCTGACTATGGCCAGTTCCGCACCCAGACTTTTCGGAACCAAGGTCCCGAAGATTGCTATGAAAAATTAGAAGACGAAGTAAAGTCCATAGTGACTTCTATGAAAGACGCTGGATCGGATGCCCATTATTATTCTTTTCCCGAGGATGAGTCTGGAAATGCTGGATTTACAATAGAAGATCGTAGGGTGTGCACACCGGGATCTGTTGAAAGCACAGAGGTAGAAGAAATAACAGGTTGCATGAGAGTAGATGCCATCAATTATAATCCTGATGCTACCGAAGATGATGGATCGTGTGAATATTCTACCCGATCTATGTTTACTAATAGTTCTCCTGAACCGGCTATGGTAAAAACCGAGGACCCCGTAATCGAAACTAAATCATCTGAAACTCCATATCTCAGCATAATTGCATTTTTAGCAGCCTCAGGCGTTTTAGGAAATGGCATTATTCACCATTATCAAATTACTGATCGTATAAAATCTTTGATAGCAAAATATAAGTAGTTGGGCAATAGATATCTTAGTATGTCACCAATACGTTACGCCACTTCTGTTTTTGCAGTCGGATCACTTATGATGTTTATTCCACTTCCAATGGATCTCGATAAATCTATTGCTTGGCCATTTGTTGGCACTTTCGTCGCAGGACTTGGTGGATATTACCTCGCCAACCTTTGATGGTTACCATAAGATATAAATAGCAGCAACAGATAAGTTGCTGCATGGAATCTATGGGCGACTATTGTATAGTCTGTGGACAACATATTCCCGCAGGAGAAGTTTCCATCAGTATGCTTTACCGTCGTGCTCATGTAAGGTGTGGCGATAGTCGTTATTCTACTAACGCAGGAATGCCAACTATTAAGTTAGTTGCCAAGAAAAAATCATGATCACAAAGTTTATATAGGTGATGGTGTAATCATTACATATGAAACTTCGAGTTTTAGATTTATTTGCTGGCGAAAAAGGATGGTCTCAAGCCTTTGCTGATGCTGGACACATAGTTGTAACTGTGGAACTAAACCCCGCCCAAAACCCAACCATCTGCGCCGACATTACTAAATTAGATGCGGATACCATTCGCCAAGCCTTTGGAGGACACGATCCAGATATTATTTTGGCTTCACCACCTTGCACTGCTTTTAGCGTAGCCTCGATCGGACATCATTGGCAAGGCGGTTTCCGTGCTTATATTCCAAAAACTGACGCTGCTAAGTTTTCTCTACTAATGGTTCAAAAGACTTTGGACCTCATTACAGAGTTAAAACCAAAATGGTGGTGGCTCGAAAATCCTCGTGGTGTTTTGAGGAAATTGCCGATCATGGCTCCCTTTGAACGCACTACGATTCATTTTTGTAAGTATGGCGAAACCCGAATGAAACCCACAGATTTGTGGGGTGTTTGGCCAACTGAATGGACTCCCCGAGTTCCATGTCGTTATCGAGTTAGCAAAAGAATTGAAACCGATGAACACGGAGTAGATTGGAGGATCGATGAAAACGGTGATCGATGCCATCACGCCGCTCCCCGAAGCACTACTAAACAAGGCACTCAAAGCATTAAAGGAGCCAATATCCGTGCCATCATTCCTTACGAACTTTCCGATGAAGTCAGAATTGCTTGCGAAAAGGCTACCAAAAACGAATAGTATATAATGGTCGTCACAACAACAACACTCGTGAACGATAAACTATTGCAGGAGATCAAACGGATCGAAGCGCATATTATTGGACATGAGAACAGTATTCGCAATCTCAAGAAAAAGATTGAACGATTAACCAAGGAGATGAACGCATGAACCGACACCTGCCCGCTATTTTAATGACGCTTTTATTTACCACACTTAGTATTTCTGGTTGTCTTGGTGGCGAAGATGCGGAACCACTTCCACTAATTGAAGTCATTGAAACTGCTGAATATAACCACACCGATTCTTATCAATTTAATAATTATGCTCCTATGGGTATTGGCAACACTACGGAAATAGTTTTTAATGCCACCAATATGTCTGTCTGGGTAGAAATTAACATGAGTGCTGGATTCCACGCCCCACTTTTGTGGGATCAAGGTTCGGTCAATGTGAGTATCTTGGATGGAAATGAAACTGTTCTCTGGACCAATAAAACTTCAGAGGGTCAAAGTAATTACACTTTAGTAGTATCCAATAACTATTCCTATAATGGCAATCTCACCCTTCAAATCATGGCTGACGGTAGCGATAATGCTACGGATGAACAAGTGGCCGATTGGTATGTTGTCAGATTTAAAATCTGGTGTGAATGGGAGGCTTGATTTATGAATCGCCTTAAGGGACTTAGGTGTTATTTGGCAGGGCCGATCGACCACGCTAAAGATGATGGCGTAGGTTGGAGAAATGTTGCTAAAAAGTGGTTGGAACAACGAGGAGTTATCCCTATGGATCCTTGTGATAAGCCCACTGATCAGGCAGAACACCGTGAAATTGGTGAAGAAAAGATTCAATTGATGAAATTAAAACAGGAACGTCGTTTTGATGAATTGACTACTTACATGAAGGGAATTGCTCACATCGATCTTCGTATGTTGGATCGCAGTGACTTCGTTATTGTTTACATTGATATGGATGCTAAACCTTTCGGAACTATTTGGGAACTACAACAATCCCTTAATCAACGAAAACCGACTTTGGTATTCCTCAAAGCAGGGAAAGAAAGTTGCTCTCTTTGGCTTTACGGTGTCATGAATCATAATTATATGTTTGATACTATGGGTGAATTGTTTACCTATCTCAATGATATCGATAAAGGACTTCGCAATCCTGATTTGACTCGTTGGGTGTTCTTCGATGAACCCTGATCGTGTGATGGCGTCACCCGAACTTTGCGCCCTTTGTAAAGACCAACCTTGGGAACATCGTTTAGACCATGGCGATTGGAATTATGGATTCTGTTCGGCTTGTTACCAAGAATATTATTGGACTTGCCCCGATTGTAGTAGATCCTTTTGGACAGGTTTTAACAAAGGTTACAAGCCCCGCCATTTTCGAGAAGTCGATGAACTCGATTACCGTTGGCGACGAAAGCGATATGTTTGCGAAGGTTGGAAGAAACCGGGGCGAAAAGCAGTCGATCGAAGATATGGTTGGAATCTCAAAGAGCAACCTAAGCGAGCAGGCCCCGTTATTCACGATCCAGATAATCATAAGAAATACCCAAAGTATAAGTAGTTAGTTATCTAATAATGCTTTATGATAAATTGGTGGCCCTATCCCGTAGGTTTCATATCAACATCAATCCGGAGTTTTTCACCGCGCTTAAAGGAAATCTTATCGAGTCCTGAAAACTGGGGCTTAAAAGGCGATTTTCGTTACTATACCTCCCATTATGAAATTAACCGGTTTGATTCTATGAACCAAATCCCATATACACAGTGGACGACAGAACAACAGGAAACATTTTTTACCAGACATTGGTGGATTGCCGATCCAGAAAACCCCTCCGAAAATAAATATCAGGAAGCACAGTTAGATCATTGGGACGTCGAACTTGATCCTGAGGGTGATATTGTGTCCGATAGTCTTTTGATGTTTTTAAAACAGATTTCTCTCGAAGATGGATACGAACTGGTTAATGCTACTGAGAGCGATCTTAACATTATAGAAGGTGAGTTTAGGGAGCCGTATACTATTGATGGCGGTGGGACTGAAGAGTTTCAACCCACAGGCGATGGAGAGTTTTATGGTCTTGAATGGACAGCCAACGTTGATTTTTCAAAATGGCATCAGGTTAAACTATAAGTAGTTGTTCAGTTCAGTATCTATTATGTTTCCAATTCCAATGACGAACTTCCCACCACAGGAAGTTTTGCAGTCTATGGATTCTGGAGAAACCTATCCTATTGAATGGTGGTGGAATAATTATGTCCTCACGGGTAATCCTGATGGCACTTATACTGCTAACACTAAGTTCTCTAATGGCATTCCGCCGATGACTCTCCGACGGATCGAATCAGGCCCGCCGTTTTTGGGTCTTGAATACAGCGTAGAGTATAGAGGCGAAGCAGATGGATCTATTAAGATAGGCTGTGCAGATGGTAATTCTAAGAGTTATAATCCTGCTGTCGAAGTTCATGACATCGATCAATGTGGAGAATGTTTACCGGGCTACACTCGCAATACTGATACCCATTGTTGGAAAGTTGGTTGGAGATTAGTAGATTGTAAAACAGGGGAGATTTACTATGCCCCACAAGGTCTTCAGGTAGTTGATGGTTCCCACATTCATGGTAGCGAACCTTGGAATTATTATGCTGGAAAAGAGTCCTTTGGAAAAACACATCTTGGCAGAGACGTTGTTAACACCAGAAGTAATTGGAAAAAATCTTGGAATTATAAGGGCAAAGATAATTACATCAGTAAAACACGCCCAGATATGAAAATTACACCTCGCAAGGGATCGCCTATTAAAATTGCTGAGTCTGGTTATTGGGCCAATTCTCAACGAACTATTATGGCGGCTCGAAATGATGGTTCCTTAGTAGTTACCAGTGGCCAAGGATCAAAAACCAATTGGCCCGGGATAGATTATACCAAACTTACCAAAAATCTTCGAGATAAAGGCTGTGAGGGTAATTGGGTAGCGTTATCAGATGATGATCGTGCTAAAGTTCCTACCTTTTTGGGTCAAGGGGCTGGCTTAGGAGCCACAAAAGTCATTCTTTTAGATGATGTCGAAGATGATGAAACCCAAGCCCCGGCTACCGATCCTCTGGAAAGTGGGCCGACAGAAACAGAAACAGAAAAGACTAACTGGACTCCGATCGCCTTAATTGCTGCTGGTGTTATTGCACTCCCTATCCTATTAGGAGGTAGAAAGTAATGTTATTTGGACACATTAAATTAGACGAAAGTATAAGTAGTCGAGCAAAGAAACTATAATTATGTTCGGTTACGATGTTTTTGGGGCACCCACTCCAAGATCTTTTTCCGCAGATAATCCTGCTGATCATACTATTACCAGTAGTTATTTTAATTCTAATACTCCGTGGTATAAAAAGGGAGGGGGGCAATATTCCAAGAACTCCTCATTTCCCAGAACATATCAGATGAAATCAATCATTGTTGATGAGCCCGATCCATATAATGCTGGTCAGACTCGAAGAACCTCATATATGATAAAATACATTTGGCCAGATGCAGCGTTAAACACAGGGCATTATGTTCAAATCACTCAAGGCCCTCGAACTATTCTTTGGACTAAACAATTAGGAGACATGGACAGTAGTCTTAGAAGCACTAATTGGAGTAGCACAGTAAGACAAGAAATTGCTGATGCTTGGAACGGAGTTATCTCTAATCTAATTTCTACTGATCCTTGCAATACTACTGACACTTATTTGGGAATTACAGATACTTGTTCCGACGGTGGTAAGAAATGCAGTGATGGATCAGAAGGGCTTCAAGCAGGAGAGGTGATTAAGGTTGCTAATTTTAATAAGACTTCTTACACTGATAAAACCATACCTGCAGGAACAGTAGTTTGTCCCGGCACTTTAAGTGGCGTAGGCTCTTGTGCCAGTAATGAAGAAAAAGTGTTGAACTATTCATTTACAGGAGTTACCAATGGTGTTTATGTTTGTGTCGCTAAAGCAGGTTGTCCTGATGAGCACAACAGTGACTATAAAGAACCTTCACTTGGATACAGAGATGATTATGCGGCTTGTGGATCAGGTTGTATTACAGGAGCCTCAAAAACATTATTGGGGGCTGGTAATGGCTCATGTATTTTAAAAATAGATGAGTGGAATGATGGGGTTGCGGAAAATCAAGCAGGTCAAAAAAGTATGACCTTAGCACTTGGAAAATCGGGCCACCCCACAGGAAATAAGTGGATAGTTGCTTTTAAAAATGCTGACAATAGTTTAAATTACAAGCCTGCATCTAATGGTTTTAAATCTTATGCTACTGAGGCCGAAGCCACCGATGCTTTTAATCTCGCTGCAGGGCGTCAAAAAGCCGTTTTGAACCCTCCCGAAGTTGTTGATGATGATGGAGTAATCGAGTGCACTGATGCACTTCGACAAAGTAACTCTGACGGTTCTTGTTCTGCTAATTGTTTGTCAGGACATGATTTTAACGCTGCAGGACTCTGTGAAGAAGTTGAGAGCAAGGGATTAAACCTCAGCACGATCGGATTCTTTGGCGGCCTTGGACTTCTAACACTTTTAGTGATTAAATAGACAACTATAAATAGTTGGCATGATCATATATTACTATGAGTCACGTTATTGGACAAGGAACTATTGCTTCCAACCACTATCGCACATCACAGTATCGTGCGAGTCAATATCAGACTCCGAAAACGTTTAACTCTGAAACCTTAGAGTTTAATTCTACTGAGCGTCGAGCAATTAAGAGTCTGGCTAAAGGTGAAACAGATAAAATAAAAAATCTTATGAAGCAGGCTGTTCCAGACATCCGTAAAAAGTTTGATGCTGGTGATATCGATGACGCTCAGATTAAGAAGTTACTCGATATGTCTGACGATGATATTGTAAAAAGAATTGACAACATTTTTGATAATCCTGCCAATGGAGATGAGAACTTTGATTGGCTCCGTGTTTTACTCGATCCAAAAGGAGATATCGCTAATAATAAAGCGGCTCGTAGAAATATGGCGAAATCACTTAGAGGTAGTAAAGCAGATGATTTTGCAGATGCTACTACTGGCCTAACTGACGACGCTTTAAAAGCAGGCCGAAAAAATGCTGATGATCTCATCAATAATGCTGATGTATCTCCACTAACTAAGCGAATTATGACTACGGGTGCTATCGTCGGAACTACTCTTGGCGGTCTCGCCATCTTTTTGGGCATGTCAGGTAACGAAGCAATTCAGAAATGGGTTGATAATCAGACAGGTATGAATTGTGGGCCAAAGGCTCAGGATCAGGGATTAGAAATTGGAACTCCAGAGTATCAAACCGCTGTCGCAGAGTGTCAGGAGGATGTCACCAACAACCTTATGAAACTTGGATATGGTGCTCTTGCTATTGTCGGATTTGTTGGATTAGTTGCTGTTACTCGTGCCGTTCCTAAGAAAAAGGCACCAAAAGAGGACTCCGAAGACGAGGAGTGATCTGCGTGTCATGGTTTAATCAATCAGGTTTCGATGAGATTGACATCGAAGGTGTGGGTAAGTGGGTTCTCAACACTGCTGGATCAGTAACTTG
>Ga0233444_10003649_pt1 | contig 15140 bp, 22 predicted proteins | sample SI_124_October20_6_FD_182792 | JGI IMG/M metagenome (GOLD analysis project Ga0233444, IMG submission 182792) | Seawater microbial communities from Saanich Inlet, British Columbia, Canada - SI_124_October2016_10_MG | ecosystem: Environmental > Aquatic > Marine > Inlet | place: Canada: British...
GACAGTCGGAGACGGGCAGAACGTCTTGCAAAACTGGGCATCGCATATCTTGATTGTGGCACTAGTGGTGGTGTTTATGGTTTGGAGCGTGGATACTGTCTTATGGTTGGTGGCGGAAGTTCTGCAGTCGATACCTGCCGTCCAATCTTTGATGCACTCGCACCAGGAATCGATGCCGCCCCACGTCAGTCAGGTGATGAATATGTTATGTATCCAGAAGAATTTGGATGGATGTATTGTGGAGATGCAGGCGCTGGTCACTTTGTAAAGATGGTTCATAATGGGATTGAATACGGAATCATGCAAGCATATGCAGAAGGATTTAATATCCTGCATGAAGCAAATGCTGGGGCAAAGTACGTTGCAGCGGGTGATGCTGAGGTTGCTCCTATGGATAATCCAAAAGATTATTGCTACGACATTAACGTTGCTAAAGTGGCTGAGTGTTGGCGTCGTGGTAGTGTGGTTGGGTCTTGGTTACTTGATCTTACCGCTGATGTTCTACGGCACGATAGAGAACTTAGCAAGTTCGATGGGGGAGTATCAGACTCTGGTGAAGGACGTTGGACTGTTCACGCTGCTGTGGATCTTGGCGTACCCGCTCCTGTCATCAGCAGTGCTTTGTTTGCGAGATTTGAGTCGCGCCGTCTGGGTGCTTTCACTGCCAAGGTTCTGAATGGTATGAGAGCAATGTTTGGAGGTCATGATGTCCGCTAATGTAGAAGCACCAACTGACGAGAAGGTAGACAAGTGGGGGTTTACAATTAAACCAAAGATTAGTGATGACTTACTAATGCTCAGATGTCTACACAATGCTCCTTGTGGATCTGACAAGAAACAAGTTGAACGTCTTTGTCGTGTTATTGAAGCAAAACTTGCAGCACCCACAGGACCATATCACCTATTTCCACAACCCTCTCCAGAATCATGACCCTAGCACATGTCCTACTTTTCGGATCACTACCCTTTATATGTGCCACCGCATATTTCGGGTACAGAAAAGGTGAAAATAACTATTATGAAACCGACGCCTACTCAGGAAATGGAACAGCGCATTAGAATGAGATTTGCGTTTGCCATGTCATCATTTGGTAGGATGTTTAGACCTGATCATATCTCTATTGAAATGAGATCACTCTGTAATAAATGGTCTAAAGATGTCGATGAGGTGCCCCCATACAAATCAGATTTATATCAGGTAGACCGTTACTTTTTACAACTTTGGAGGAACAGAAATGAGTTTGGAGAGAATGAGAAGATTGGAGAATGAAAACATTATGTTGAAACTAAGAAATAAACAGTTGAAATTACAGATCAAAGAGTTAAATAATGAGTGGGCACATCCTAGATCGTGTCTGCATAATGATGACCCTTGGGAACACTTAGCTCCATGAAACATACAACCGTTTCTGCATCCATTATACTTTCTTCAGTTATAATTTTTGTTGTATGGGGTTTGGGACATGCTTACCCCAGTTGATTTCTTCCCATTCTTTTTAACAGGGGTAGTTTGCCTCTTTGGAATGTTTCTTTTCCTCTTATCTCTTTTTGAATAATGTTACAGTTTGCTAGATTCTGTGGAACAGTATTAAATAATCCATATGGATTAGGACTCATGGCATGGTGTCTAGTCTTTGTTCCTGTAATAGGAATGTGGGCAATACATAAATATGGTTGGGAGCACTGGGAACCCTTTAGTCAAAAGCATAAATGAACTCTGTTATTTTAATCGGTTGCTTTACACCGCTGGTTATTATTTTTATAGTATTAAAACTTTCGGTATGGGTATCGGCTGTTAACGACGAATCAAACTATGTCGGAAAAGAACCCTTCAGAAAACGAGGACCGTTTGTGGCAGATGCATATGCAGACGTTGATGAAGAGGAAGAGGAATATGGAGATCGCACAGACTATAGATGACGCTCTCTATCAATACTATGTTGTGGAGCAAGGAAAACCTGTCCCCAATTGGAAGTATATAAAAGATGCCGATTGGTGGATAGAGTATTTAAAAAATTTAGGAATTGATCCGAGAAACCCATGAGTGCATTATTTGTATTTGCTTTTGTATTGTTACTTACCATTGGAATGGAATTAACTTGGCCAGTTAAATGAATTTATTATTACGTCCACTTGATAATGTTGCTGACCCTGTATGGTCAGTAATTATATGTGTTATACTTGCACTGGCAGGTGCATTGTTTGTAGTCGTATATATACTAAGACAAGCATTTAAGGAACTAGAAGATGGGAGCACTAACGCCACCAAGCAGGAAGAGCTGCTACAACTTCCGAGTGACGGAGATCAATCGTGTTCTTGATGGTGACACTATTGACGTTACAATTGATCTCGGGTTTGATCTATACAAGAAGGAAAGAGTTAGAGTTGCAGGAGTTGATACGCCAGAGAAAAGAACGAGAAATCTTGAGGAGAAAGCTCTGGGACTAGATGCTACCAACTGGATGAAAGAAAAACTAGAAGGTGCTATTGCTGGTGACGATGAACTCTCTGTCAGAACTGAATTGGTTGGCGGTATGGGTAAGTACGGTCGCCTTCTTGGTTGGTTATATATTGGAGATGAGGAAGTATCATTGAACGAGCAGATGATCACTGAAGGTTATGCTCATGCCTATGATGGAGGCACCAAAGATATGAATCTAGAAAAACTGAAAGAGATTCGTAGAGCACATGGCACCCTGGTAGAATAATGAGCGTCGAAGATAATAGTAATCTGTCAGCAGGAGAAGTTTACCTAGGTAATCCTAAACTTAAGAAAGTAAACGTTAATATTGAATTTACAGAGGAACAGATCTCTGAATATTTAAAATGTAAAGAAGATCCAGTCTACTTTGCAAGAAACTATATTCAGATTGTTTCTCTGGATGAAGGTCTTGTGTCTTTTGATATGTATCCTTTCCAAGAGAAGTTGATCAACAACTTCCATGCACATCGATTCAATATTTGTAAGATGCCACGTCAGACTGGTAAGTCTACAACGTGTATTTCTTATCTACTACATTATGCAATCTTTAATGATTCAGTTAATATTGGTATCCTGGCAAACAAGGCTGCAACTGCAAGGGAACTTTTAGGCAGACTACAACTTGCTTATGAGAATCTCCCTATGTGGTTACAACAGGGTGTTGTAGTATGGAACAGGGGTAGTATTGAATTAGAGAATGGATCAAAGATTCTTGCTGCATCTACTTCTGCTTCTGCAGTTCGTGGTATGTCGTTTAATATTATCTTCCTAGACGAATTCGCGTTCATCCCAAACCACATTGCAGACCAGTTCTTCAGTTCTGTATACCCTACTATTTCTTCTGGTCAATCTACAAAGGTGATTATCGTCTCTACGCCTCACGGGATGAATCACTTTTATAAGTTGTGGCATGATGCTGAACGTAATAAAAACGAGTATATACCTACTGATGTTCATTGGTCTGAAGTACCTGGAAGGGATGCTAAATGGAAAGCGCAAACAATTGCAAACACATCAGCTCAACAGTTTGCAGTTGAGTTTGAGTGTGAGTTCTTAGGATCTGTTGATACTCTTATTAGTCCTGCAAAACTAAAAAGTCTTGTATATGAAGATCCTCTACAGAACTCTAAGGGACTAGCAATCTATCATAAGAGTGAACCTGAACATGATTATATCATAACTGTTGACGTAGCGCGAGGAGTAAATGTAGATTACTCAGCGTTTGTTGTTGTTGATATTACAACGTTCCCTTATAGAGTAGTCGCTAGGTATAGGAACAATGAAATTAAACCTATTATCTTTCCTAATATTATACATGATATAGCAAAGAATTACAACTATGCTTATGTGTTAGCAGAAATCAATGACCTTGGAGATCAGGTAGCAAGTATTCTACACTTTGATTTAGAATATGAAAATGTCCTTATGTGTTCTATGAGAGGTCGTGCAGGACAATTGGTTGGTTCTGGATTTTCTGGTAAGAAGACTCAACTTGGAGTTAGGATGACCACTACAGTTAAGAAAGTTGGATGTTCAAACCTCAAGGCACTCATCGAAGAGGATAAACTATTACTTACAGACTACGAAACTATTTCAGAACTGACCACATTCATTCAAAGGAAACAATCTTTTGAAGCAGAAGATGGTTGTAATGATGACCTTGCAATGTGTTTGGTAATCTTTGCCTGGTTGGCAGTACAAGATTACTTCAAAGAGATGACGGATCAAGATGTTCGTAAACGTATTTACGATGATCAGAAAAATCAAATCGAACAAGATATGGCCCCATTTGGTTTTATTGATGATGGTTTAGATCAATCATCATTTGTTGATGCAGAAGGTCAGGTTTGGCATACTGATGAATACGGTGATCGTTCATTCATGTGGAACTACTAATGTCAGAAGATGAAGACTACTATCAGATAGAATTAAATATTAGAGGGATTAGATTAATTCATACAGGACTTAGCCAAGCAGTTCAAAAATGGTCTGGTGGAGAACCGTCAGAACAAGAGAACTTAATTGCAATGAGAGATAATTTTTATAGACTTATTCTAGAACATCAATTTACCAACTTATAATGGAAGAAGACTTTGGATTTGAACTAGAACATCTTCTCTGGAAAGAGAGGAAGTGTCGAGTGTGTGGAGTCACTAAGAATTTATTAGAAGACTTCTATATGATCAGAAAGCATAAAAAGTCTTTACCATCAGCTTATTCGTATGAATGTAAAGAGTGTACGATTAAAAGAGTTATAGAATCTAGAAAGAACAAACCAGATATACCATATGATCCTGTTCCTAGGTTCGGACCAGAGATTTATCCTGACTGGTAGTGTGTTCATGTATTGTTTCCCCTTCTGAAGGAGTTCAAATTTATAAATAATTTCAGGAGTAAATCTTGACTTTTTAGGAGAAACAGATGGCTGCACCACAATTTTCGCCTGGGGTACAGATTCGTGAAATCGATCTAACGACGACCACGAATCCACAACAGGACAACGTTGGGGTAGTAGTTGGACCCTTTGCGAGGGGACCAATTAACGATCCAACAACAATTTCAACCGAGAGACAACTTGTCGAAACTTTCGGTAAGCCAACAAAAGACAACTACGAGTATTGGTACGCTGCTGCGTCCTTCCTGCAATATGGAGGAGTCGTCCGTGTCATCCGTAGTGACAACACGAATATTTTCAACGCTGCAAACGCACTAGGATCTGCAGGTGCTGCAACTTGCACAATCGACGGCGGAGCAATCGATGCCATTACGATCACTAATGGTGGTAGTGGATATTCAAACGCTATTGCAACGATCGTTCCTGATGGAGCTAACGCTGGTTCAGGCGCAACACTTGGAGTAACAATCGAAGAAGGTATTATTACTGGAATCACAGTTATCACTGGTGGTACTGGATATACTGGAACACCAACTGTAACTATCACACCATATGGTCCTAAGGTTCGTAACGAATCTGACTATGAGTCAACCATCGAAACTGGTGCAAACATTTATCAGTGGGCTGCAAAGGATGCTGGTGAACTTTCAAACTCCCTGAGAGTTTATGTCACTGACGCTGGTGCTGACCAACTGCTCACACTTTCGCAACCTGGTGCCTCTGCACAAGAACCTGAATTCGTCAAAGGCGAATCAGTTGCAGTATCTGGCGCAGATAAGGATGCAAAAGTTTTTAGTTACGTTGTTGAATTCAAACTCAGCGCAACTAACCTTCTGAGTGGATTTGCAGTCGGTGATACTGTAAACTACACCGATGGTTCTAACACTGCATCGGGTAAAGTTGTTTACTGGAGTCGTGCAACTAGAACTCTGCAACTGACTGCAGTTTCTGGTATTTCAATCCCAACAACAGGTGTTTTGTTTGTAGGTGCATCTGCAGCTGCTGCAACATCTAAGGGAACTGTTCAGTCGATTAAGAGAAATCTTTCGATTATTCTCGACACTGGTTCACAATTGTTCCAGAAGAGTGATGATATCGATGATACAAACTCTACAGCTTACGATATCGCCACTGCTAAGGCTGCATATGGTGCGACTGAAATCTTCCCTGGTCTTCCTTGGGTAACTCTGGCACAAAGACCTGGTACTTCCCCGTTCGTAACTGATCGTGGTGGTTCTAGCGATGAACTTCATATCGCAGTCTTTGATGGAGACGGTAAGATCTCTGGTCAACCAAACACATTGCTTGAGAAGTTCCTCTATGTCTCTAAGGCAAATAATGCTAGGGGACTTGAGGGTCAGAACAACTACTACAAAGATGTAGTTAACTCTAGATCTGAGTACATCTGGTGGGGTGGACATCCTGATGCTACTGAACTCTATGATGTTAACAGTGCTGTATCAGGTACTTGGGGACAAGAAGCATCAACAGCGTTTGATGTTATCAGAAAAAGAGTTGTACATGCAAGTCTTACTGATGCAACTTCTGGTTGGGTTTCCTACAACTATGACTTTGAAGGTGGATTCCAATCCTACGACGTAAATCTTTCAGATCTTACCCAGGCTTATGATCTGGTTGCTGATCCTGAAACAGAAGATATCGACTTCATCATGATGGGTCCATCACTTGGTTCGGACACCGCTGCTAAGGCTGCACACTTGATCTCGATTGTAAACTCCAGAAAGGATTGCTTGGCATTCATTTCTGCACCTAAGGAAGATGTTGTTAACATCCCTAATTCGGATACAGTTACCGACAATCTTACTGAATTCTTTGATCAACTTCAAAGTTCCTCTTACACCATCTTCGATTCTGGTTATAAGTATACTTACGATAAGTACAATGATACATATCGTTGGGTAGCTACTAACTCGGACATCGCTGGTTTGTGTGTAGAGACTACAATTACTAACGAAGCATGGTATTCACCTGCTGGATTCTCCAGAGGTAGAATTCGTAACATCGTTAAACTTGCATACAATCCAAGAAAAGCACAAAGAGATCTTCTTTATGCTTCTAGAATCAACCCAGTTGTAACCTTCCCTGGTCAAGGAACCGTTCTTTTCGGTGACAAGACTGCACAAGGATTTGCATCTGCTTTTGATAGAATTAACGTCCGTCGTCTGTTCCTTCAACTGGAGAGCATCATCGGCTCTGCTGCTAAAACACAACTCTTTGAGTTGAATGATGAAGCAACCAGATCAACGTTTATTAACTTGGTCGAACCTTACCTGAGAGATGTTGAAGGTAAGAGAGGAATTACAGAGTTCCTCGTCGTTTGTGATGAAAGAAACAATCCTGCTGATGCAATTGATCGTGGTGAGTTCTATGCTGAAATTTATGTTAAGCCTACAAGAACTATTAATTATATTACATTGTCCTTCGTGGCCACCAGAACTGGAGTAAGTTTCTCTGAAGTTATTTCTTAATTTTAATTTCATTTAAACAAAAAACCACGGAGACATACAATGGCAATTAACAACAATGCTTTTAATTTAGTCGATTTTAAATCTCGACTCCAGGGAGGCGGTGCAAGACCTAATCTATTCAGATGCGATCTTGCCTTCCCAGCCGGCGCCCTAGAGGGTGGAGCTGGTGATGAAGCAAACCTACTCAGACTCGGTAACTTTATGGTCAAGGCAGCAAACCTGCCTGCCTCCCAGTTGGGTGTTATCGAAGTCCCTTTCAGAGGTCGTCAGCTGAAAATCGCTGGTGATAGAACCTTTGAACCTTGGACAATCACTATCCTTAACGATACCAACTTCTCTCTCAGAAATGCTTTTGAGTCATGGGTTGATACTATCAACCAGGCAGTCCGTAACGTTGGTCTTCAGAATCCTGCAGACTATCAGAAGGACATGAGTGTTCACCAACTTGACAGAGAAGGTCGCGCTATCAAGGCATACAAATTCTACAGTGTGTTCCCAAGTAATGTCAGTGCAATTGACCTTGCTTATGACACCAATGATACTGTAGAAGAATTCACTGTTGAACTGCAAGTTCAGTGGTGGGAGGCCACGAAAGCGATCACTGATTCTTCAAACTGATAAATAGTAGGTAAAATACTTTGATTGTTAGGTGATGCAGAAGTCAGAAAGGCTCTTCGGATTTTCCCTACAGAGAACTAAGGCTCCTAAAAAGGGGCCTTCTTTCGTACCAGCAGATAATGAAGATGGAGCAACTTCTGTAGTTACAGGAGGATACTTCGGACAATATCTGGACATGGACGGTACTGCCAAAAATGAGTGGGAACTCATTGGTAAGTATCGCGAAATTTCTTTGTATCCAGAATGTGATGGAGCTGTTGATGACATCGTTAACGAAACTATTTGTGGTGACTTACATGATACCCCCATTGAAATTAATCTTTCTAACCTCAAGACAAGCAATGGGATTAAAACAAGAATCAGAGAAGAGTTTGATGAGGTATGCAGACTCCTAGACTTTGATTCAAAAGCTTATGAAATCTTTCGTCGGTGGTATATCGATGGAAGATTATTTTATCATAAAGTAATTGATGCTAATAGTCCTGCTAATGGCATTTTAGAATTGCGATATATTGATTCAAGAAAAATTAAAAAGATTAAGGAAGTAGATGCAGGTAAGTCGCAAGATGCATCTCAAGATGATATCAAACAGGGTTTCATCTCACCTAAAGCAGTAGAATATTTTCTATACAAACAGAATGGACTCCGTTCAGGAGATCTACAAGGTATTAAAGTTGCACCAGATGCTATTACCTATGTAACTTCTGGTATCCTAGATGTGAACAAGAACATGGTTCTTTCACACCTTCACAAAGCAATCAAGGCAGTTAACCAACTCCGTATGATTGAAGATTCACTTGTGATCTATAGGATCTCAAGAGCACCAGAAAGAAGAATCTTCTATATTGATGTTGGTAATCTACCTAAAGTAAAAGCGGAACAATACCTGAAAGAGGTAATGTCTCGCTACAGAAACAAAATGGTTTACGATGCGAATACGGGAGAAGTTAGAGACGATCGTAGAGTTATGTCAATGCTGGAAGATTTTTGGTTACCTCGCCGTGAGGGCGGTCGTGGTACTGAAATCACTACTCTGCCAGGAGGTCAAAACCTGGGCGAACTCGAAGATGTTAAGTATTTTCAAAAGAAACTCTACAAAGCATTGAACGTTCCTTCCTCAAGACTAGAGGCAGAAACTACATTTAACGTTGGTAGATCTAGTGAGATTACTAGAGACGAACTTAAGTTCCAGAAGTTTATCAATAGACTCCGTAAAAAGTTTGGAGAACTGTTCCATGATCTTCTGAAGACACAACTGATTCTTAAAGGCGTAATTACACTTGAAGATTGGGAAGAACTCAAAGAACAAATTCAATACGACTACATTGCAGATAACCACTTCGATGAACTGAAGACAAGTGAGTTACTGCAAGAAAGACTAAACCTTGTCACTCAAATGGATCCATATCTTGGCAAGTATTTCTCTGCAGATTATATCAGAAGAGAAATTCTTAAACAGACTGATAAGGAAATTAGTGAGATCGACAAACAAATGGAGAAAGAAATCAAGGACGGGACTATTATGGATCCCGCTGCGATGATGGATCCAATGGCTGCTGAAGGTGGTGCTCCAATGGGAGATCCTGCCGGCGGTGGTGCTCCAACTGAATCGGTTGGATCAGTCACCGATGTAGATCCTGCAGACTCCAAGCGTGGAGAATTCTAAATAATTAAATCAAATACATTATTACTATGTCAGAAATTGCTACCGATATCGTCAACAAAATTTTTGCGGGGGAACCTGCATCTGAAGTGACGGAACTTATTAAAAGTGCATTGTACACCAAAGCAGATGAAGATCTTGCCTCGGTGAAGTCAGGAGTGTTCGCTCAGTCTATGGCTGATGCAACTGAACCTGATGAAGAACAAGATGAATCCAGTGAATCCGAAACAGAGGAAACAGAAGAATGAAACTTATTACAGAAACTATAGAAGATATCAATCTGATCTGTGAGGATCTGGAAGAATCTGGTAAGAAAAGCTATTACATTGAAGGTGTCTTTTTACAAGGAGATATCAAAAATCGTAATGGTAGATACTACCCTTCCGATGTCCTCTCTAAAGAAGTTGATAAATACTCAGAGTCCTTTATAAATAAAGGGCGTGCGCTTGGGGAACTCGGACACCCTGAGGGCCCCACTATCAATCTTGATAGGGTTTCCCACAAGATTGTTTCTCTCAAAAAAGAGGGGAATAATTTTGTAGGAAAAGCAAAACTACTTGAAACCCCCATGGGGAAAATTGCTTCCAGCCTCCTAAATGAGGGAGTTAAGTTGGGAGTATCCTCCAGAGGAATGGGTAGTTTAGAACTCAGAAATGGCGTGAGCTATGTAAAGAATGATTTTATGCTCGCTACCGCAGCAGATATCGTTGCCGATCCATCCGCACCTGATGCTTTCGTAGAAGGTATCATGGAAGGTAAAGAATGGATCTGGGAGTCAGGAGTTCTAAGAGAAGTTCAGATTGAACAGATCAAAAGATCAATCAATACTGCTTCTAGAGTAGAACTTGAAGAGAAGAAGATCAGAGCATTTGAGAATTTTCTCAGAGCACTTTGATCCCGAAACTCTAATAAATATAAATAATTAAAGAAATACGGTAACTTTTCTAAAGACGGAGCGAACCAAATGTCACTTCATGAAGAAACAACGATCGATGAGAACGTTGTAACAAAAAACGCAGGCGCTGCAGAAGGCATGCCTAAACTAGAAGGCGGTGCTGCAGCCGAAGATCTGGGGGGTCCTGATGTCAAGACCACTAAACCAGATGACAAAGAATCAATTGGTAAAAAGGCTGCTGCTAAAGTAAAACACGAAGGCAGCAAATCCCTTTCCACCAAACCATCCGATGCTTCCGCAAAACTTCCAGAAGAAGTTGAAGCAGAAGGTGAGGTTGTCAGTGAGGAAGAAACAAGACTTGAGTTAGATCTGGAAGATGATCTTAACGCACTTGTTTCTGGGGAAGAACTTTCAGAAGATTTCAAAGTAAAAGCAAAAACAATTTTTGAAGCAGTAATTACTTCAAAGGTTAATGAAGAAGTTGATCTAATCAACGAAGCTGCTGCTGAGATCCTCGAAGAAGAAGTCGAGAAAACTAAGGCAGAACTTGCAGAGAAAGTCGATGACTATCTCTCATACGTTTCAAAGTCATGGCTCGAAGAGAACTCTCTTGCTATCACTAATGGAATCAAGGAAGAAATTTCCCAAGATTTCCTTGGTGCTATCAAGAATGTTTTCGAGTCATATAATGTAGCGATCCCTGAAGAGGAGTCGGTACTTTCTGATTTGACTGACAAAATCAATACTATGGAATCGAGACTTAACGAGCAAATCGAAACTAACGTCGAACTGAACAAACAGCTTGGCGGCTATATTAAGAATGGAATTGTGACTGGCGTTGCTGCAGGTCTTGCAGAAACTCAGAAAGAGAAGCTCGCTTCACTCGCTGAAGGAGTAACCTTTGAAGACGAAACATCTTTCCGTGAGAAAGTTCAAACTATCAAAGAGTCTTACTTCCATAAGCAGCCCGTAGAGGCACAAGTTGAAGAAAACATTGAAGCTGGTGACCTTCAGGAACATACTCCTGCAATGTCCTCCTACCTCAGTGCCATCTCACGATGGTCTAAATAATAATCAATCGTAAATACTATCTTACCTTCTAAGGAGAAAACAATGTTCCAATCCGAACGTCTCCAGGAGAAGTGGGCACCTGTACTGAATCACTCTGAGCTTCCAGAGATCACAGATAAGTATAAGAAAGCCGTCACTTCAATCCTGCTTGAAAACCAAGAGTCCTTCCTCCGTGAGGAGAGAGGAATGCTTAACGAAGCAGCACCTACCAACTCACTTGGTGGCGCTGGTTACACTGGTGGTTCTGCCGCTGGTGGTCCCGTTGCTGGTTTCGATCCCGTTCTGATCTCGCTGATCAGACGTTCAATGCCCAAACTCATTGCATATGACGTTTGTGGTGTTCAACCGATGACTGGTCCTACTGGACTGATCTTCGCAATGCGCTCCATGTACGGTACTGACCGTTCCATGTCAAGTGGTTCCGAGGCATTCTACAACGAGGCAGACACCGAGTTCTCAGCTGAGAACGCCGCTTCTAACCTTGGTAGAACTGCACAGGCTGGATCTAATCCTGGTCTGCTTAATGCATCTGGCACCTACAATAGTTCAACTGGTATGACCACCGCTGAGTCTGAGGCTCTGGGTGATGCAGCTGGTAACTCGTTCGCTGAAATGGGTTTCTCGATCGAGAAAGTCACCGTTACTGCGAAGTCACGTGCCCTGAAGGCTGAGTACAGTCTTGAGTTGGCACAAGACCTGAAGGCAGTTCATGGTCTGGATGCCGAAACCGAACTGGCAAACATCCTCTCCACAGAGGTTCTTGCTGAAATCAACCGCGAGGTTGTCCGTTCGATTTACAAGATCGCCAAACCTGGTGCTCAGAACAATACCGCTACTGCTGGTATCTTTGACCTTGACGTTGACTCCAACGGTCGTTGGTCTGTTGAGAAGTTCAAAGGACTTCTGTTCCAGATCGAACGTGAAGCCAACGCGATTGGCCAACAGACACGTAGAGGGAAGGGTAACATTTTGGTCTGCTCCGCTGACGTTGCATCCGCACTCGGCATGGCTGGTCAACTTGATTACACCCCTGCTCTTGCAGGTAACAACGGTCTTGCAGGTGTTGATGACACCTCCAGCACTTTGGTTGGTACTCTGAACGGTCGTATTAAGGTCTACGTTGATCCTTATTCGGCTAACGTTTCTGACCGTCACTACTTTGTTATGGGTTATAAGGGTTCTTCTGCTTATGATGCAGGACTCTTCTATTGCCCATATGTGCCCCTGCAGATGGTTCGCGCCGTTGGTCAGGACACCTTCCAGCCCAAGATCGGCTTCAAGACTCGTTACGGTCTTGTTACCAATCCATTCTCTGCTGGTGCCGCACAGTCTGACGGAACTCTCACCGCTAACCAGAACGTCTACTACAGACGTGTCTTGGTTGACAACCTTATGTGATCCATCAGGATACACAACTACTGGACCCTACGGGGTCCTTTTTTTATGTCTAGGTATAAACTCGTAGGCATTAATATTCGTTTCATAATGTTCTCATTTGCTGACATTTGGTATAAATAGTGACAGAATTATGGATAACAATTATGCATAACATTATCTCTCGCTCTCAACTAGACGAGTGGCGCCACTTTGAATCTACTTTAGATGACCTAGAAATGGAGAATCAAAAACTTAATGACTACTATGAATGTATTATTGAGTGTGATGTATTGAAGGCAAGTGCATGTAAATCTGTTTGTAAGAGATTGCTAATGAACTAAATAGTTTACCGTGTGAAGGAAGTGAATCGAGGGTCTTCGGACCCTCTTTTTTATGCCTAAATATTGCAGGAATATTATTATGTTTATGATGTATAAACCTTACTCAACTGAGTGGCATAGATATCGTTATCTCAAAGAAGCACTTGATAAGTATATTGATGACTATGTTGATACTGATACTATCATGAAAGATATCTTAGGTATCGTATGTGATCGTCAAGAGAAGGCACATGCTGAATATCATAGGTTAGAAGAACTAGAAATGAAACTCGATTTTAGAGACTAACATGTTATCTACTCAATACAGACTTAGACTAGAGTTTATCTGTAAAAAGATCGCTAACAAAGAAGAAGTAAAACTAGAGGACATGATCTGGGCAGAGAAACTTGCCAAGTCACATACAACTGCAAGAGACTGGTTGAAGCAGGCACGTCGTCAGGCAGCACAGGACATCCAGGAAGGTAGTATAGATGACTTTATGAATAAGATGGGTCTAGGAGATCCAGACCCCTCTAATCACCGCACAAGGTTCGATGGGGCGGATGATATTAAAGATTGGTTTCAACAAGATAAACCTGATGACTGGAGGCAACGTGACTAAAACTGAATGCAAGGAGAAAATTCTCAAGCATGTTAATACACAATTAAATAAATTAAATGCAGAACAATTGAATAAACTTGTCGTAAAACATACAGTCAAGAAACGCAAAACTAAAAAATGAAAAGTGATTATGTTTGTGTCTGTACATGGGATCCTATTTACCAGATGATGCGCTATCGTTCGGTACACAAGTCAGAAAAGAATCCTGTGCAATTTGTAAAAAACCTCAACCCTACTGAGATAGAACTATGAGTAGTAAGATGATGTTCTTGGTTGATGCTGGTAATGGTAGATGCATCACTCATGATGGATACATTCAACTTGGTAGTTTTGGTCATACTGTAGAGAAACATCTTGAGTTATGTCCTGAACAAGAATGGCAAGTTACCTACTGGATGCCTGATCCATTCCGTATCAGATACCCACGACCAAACTATCAGCATACACTGAAGGCGAACGAGGGTTCACCTAGAACTGATAATGCTGGTGATAGTCGTCCTAGGGATTTTCCTGACCAAGCAACTGAAAGACTTGAGAGAACATTATGAAACATGAAATCCCCGATGAGATTAAGAAGAATGGATTTGCTTGCTTCGGTAGTTTGAATCAAGCAGAGCGAGCAGTTGTTATGTTTGGTGATGAAGCATATCGTGAATCACTAGACCTTGAGAATGATGATGCTCCCTGTTGGCAGATTCCAAGTGGAGAACACTCAACTTTTGCTGGATGGAATCCCCAGTGTGTACCCACCATGGAGTACATTGTATGGAAACTAAAACGCCTTGACGGCATTATCAATGGAGAAATTTATTAATGGACTACAAAACTTCTGGCGTTGATATTATCAAAGGACGTTCCTTTGTTGAGTATATCAAAGCACTAGCACCTAGTGTTGGTGGGTTTAATGGAATGATGGAGATCCCATCAGGATATGAGAAACCTGTACTGGTATCTGGTGCTGATGGTGTAGGAACTAAAATTAACATTTGTAGGATTGCTAATGATTATACAACTATTGGTCAGGATCTCGTTGCTATGTGCGTCAATGACGTTATATGTTCTGGTGCTAAACCATTATATTTTCTAGATTATATCTCTACCAAAACACTTGATGCTAATGTCAGTGACATTGTATATGGGATTAATGTCGGGTGTACAATGGCAGGAATGGAATTGTTGGGTGGAGAAACAGCAGAGCATTTCAGA
>Ga0233444_10003652_pt1 | contig 15134 bp, 6 predicted proteins | sample SI_124_October20_6_FD_182792 | JGI IMG/M metagenome (GOLD analysis project Ga0233444, IMG submission 182792) | Seawater microbial communities from Saanich Inlet, British Columbia, Canada - SI_124_October2016_10_MG | ecosystem: Environmental > Aquatic > Marine > Inlet | place: Canada: British...
TCATATTAGTTCAACTTTTCATAATAAGAGTAATTATATGATGAGTGTCAATTAAGTCTTTTGGAGTAAATCTGATGTTCGATATTTCCGATGAGTTCTCTACTAAAACAATAAAACGGTTATACTTTTATAAAGTGTAGCCGTTTTTATATTTATCCACAATAAGAAAAAGAATTAATCGTTTTAAAGAAAATTGAAAATTGAATTCGACGAAAAAATTAATTTTACTATTTACTATCCTACTAACGATCCTTAGTAGTTGTAGAGAGGAGGATGATAAAAATCTAGAGGAATGTTACTCAAATAATAATAAGCAGTCCATAGTTCACGATGGTGTCAATAGAGAATATGTTTTATACATACCTAATTCATATGATGGAACATCTTTTGTTCCACTAATACTTAATTTTCATGGGTTTGGTGGTAGTGCAAGTGATTACATGCAAGAAGCAGATATGCGCTCATTGGCAGAAGTTGACACTTTTATTTTAGTCTATCCCCAAGGTAGTTGCTTAGAAGGCTCTTCCCATTGGAATCCTTGTCCAACTGGTGGAGACAATAAAAGTGATGCTGATGATTTTGGTTTTGTTGAATCCATGATAGCTGAGATCTCATCTCAGTATAATGTAGATATGGAAAGAATTTATGCTGCGGGATACTCAAACGGGGGCATGATGGCATACGGGCTTGCGAATTATAAAAGTGATTTAATTGCTGCAGTGGCATCTGTTTCCGGAACAATGTTAAACTGTACAGGATCTACCAATCACCCTATGCCCGTAGCACATCTTCACGGAACCTCTGATAGTGTTGTTTCCTATAATGGGAGTACTGACTGGAATTCTGTACAAAGTACATTAGACCATTGGATTAACTTCAATAATACAGATTTAACTCCTACTATAACAAGTGATAATAATATTGAACGTTATGTCTATGACCAAGGAGATAGCTCAGTTTCTGTTGAGCATTATAAATTTATAGGGGGAGAACATGTTTGGTTTAGCGCCACTTTCCAAGACCAGAATACATCTGAATTAGTTTGGAATTTCCTATCCAGATATGATATTAATGGATTGAGATAAGTTATAAAGGTCACACTAATGGATGTAAATCCTTAAATTTTGATATGGCAAAATCTTGAAGATAGAATTTGATAAAATAAAATCATTTAAATGAGAGATTCTTATTAAAAATCAATTTTTTTGTCAAATTAGCAATTATTTTTATTACTGAGTTTACATCTTGTATTTTTCTATTATTTAAATTAATTTAAATTTCTAAATGGTTAGTATATGAAAATTGGTGTGCCAAAGGAGATTAAAAACAATGAAAATAGAGTTGGAATGACACCTGCTGGAGTATTTGAATTAATTAACAGCGGTCACCTTGTATACGTTCAAGAAAATGCCGGTTTTGGCAGTGGGTTTACTGACACAGATTACAAAGATGTTGGTGCTGAAATTTTGAGTACAATAGAAGAGGTTTATGCTTTGAGTGAAATGATTGTCAAAGTTAAGGAACCCATAAAAAAAGAATACGCACTTATCAAAGCAGACCAAGTGATTTTTACATATTTTCATTTTGCCTCAAGCGAGCCATTGACAAAAGCCATGATAAAAAGTAAAGCCATCTGTATTGCCTACGAAACTGTGGAGGCTGAAGACGGTTCTTTACCACTTTTAATTCCGATGTCAGAAGTTGCTGGTAGAATGGCCATACAGCAGGGAGCCAAACACTTAGAAAAGCCTATCAAAGGTCGTGGGGTTTTGCTTGGCGGAGTTCCTGGTGTTCCACCTGGAAAAGTCTTGATCTTGGGTGCTGGAACTGTAGGAATACAAGCGGCTAAAATGGCTGCAGGCCTAGGGGCTCATGTCACTATTATGGATGTCAACATGAGTCAATTGCGCTATGTTAACGATGTCATGCCCAATCATGTGGTAACGGAATTTTCAAGTGCCTATAACATCAAACAACGCATAAAAAATCATGATTTAATTATTGGAGGTGTCTTGTTAAAAGGCGCTAAAGCCCCAAAACTAATCACTAAGGAAATGTTAAAACTCATGCGTCCTGGAACGGTTTTGGTGGATGTATCAGTTGATCAGGGTGGCTGTATAGAGACCAGTAAACCCACTACTCATGAAGACCCTATATATATCATTGATGATATAGTTCATTATTGCGTCGCAAACATGCCTGGTGCTGTCCCTTACACTTCAACCTTGGCACTTACAAATGTAACCCTACCTTATGTTCTAAAATTGGCCAACAATGGATGGGAAACTGCCTGTAAAATTGATAAAACTCTGGCCAAGGGTCTCAATATTGTCAAGGGAGAAGTCACATACCCCGAAATTATAGAGACTTTTTGCTGGAGCAATTAAATTTTATAAATTCTGTTGAATCTGCTTCTTTCAAAATCTATTTATTTATAGTGTAGTTTTTAAGCATGTACTTGCCAACTAAATATCATAGATCATCAATCTTTTTTATTAACAATAATTTTTCTATCTTCCTGTTATATAGCCATATGAAAAATTTCAAATACTTATTATTTTTATTGTCGTTTATATGTATTCATTTTACATATTCTCAACAGGCTGAAGCCGATATTGAAATTATTCATTTTAATTCTAACTCAACATACTCTTCTGGATCAGGAGTTTCTGTTCATTTTGATCCTAAGGGAATTTACAAACTAGGTGATGAATCAAATTTAGGTGTTAATGATCCTGAAAACAATTCATTTATTTTAGAGCTTTCCGAATTGGGTGGTTCGTTTAATAATCCAATTCAGTTGGAAACTTTACATGATTTTTATACTCCATTAATTAATTCTAATCTTCCTTCAAACCTCTCATCTGGAAATTATAAATTAAGAATAAGGGCAACATTCGGATATACTGGTGATCCAAATGCATGGTCTTTAGATTCTAATGATTACTCAGAAGTTGTGGCTGAGACTAATTTTTTTGAAGTACAAAATCAAAATATTAATTCAGAAATTTCTATTACTTCAAGTTTTCCGTCAAATGATAATTATATAAACTGTTTGAATGATTCAGATTTACCCTCACCGTTTATCGGAAGCATGTCTCAATCAATAGGAAGTACTACAGCTATTGTTTCAACAGTTAACTATTTGCAATTTAATATTAATGGATACGACAATGATAATAATTATGAAATAACTCTATATGATTATTATAATGATTCTAACCAAGTATTAAATCAAGGAGCAGGTCCTGGATTTTATGAAATCCCTGAAGACCTTGAAATAGGAACTTATACAATTGAAGTCGTTGAGACATTGCCTAATGACATATCTAATATTATTTCATTTTCATTTCTATGGCATAGTAATGCAACTGCTTTAAATAATCAAACAAGTGAATCAGTTTGTATTGGAGAAGATGTTATCTTTTCTATCCCAACAAATAATGACGGAATTGCCAGAAATTATTTTGGATCATATTATAAAGTTGATTTTGGAGATAATACCAATATCATTTTAACTCATAATACAATTTTACATCAGAATTCATTTTATCATCAATTTGTGGGTGCATCCTGTAATATAGAGGGTTCTAACTTATATGAAATAGAAGAGTCGCTATACAATAAGTACGAGGATTGTGATTCATACACTATTAATGGAGAGGGGGCTGTAAAGTTTGTTGATGCAAGTGCACCACCTGCTCCAGAATTTAGCTTAGATGATCAACAGTGTATTAATCCGCAAGCACCTGAAAATGTAGAGTTAATAAACACTACACAAACTGGTGAATGGACATCTCAAAATAGCTTGGATTGTCAAACCGATTTATTATCATATTGGTCAGTAAGACCACCAGGATTTTCTGATTTTGTTTCGGTCAATGATTTTTTCCCTTCGTGGATTTCGGATCTTAATAATGATGGTTTGTCGGATTTAGATATTCCATACTCAGAAATTGATGATCCTGGATGTTGGGATTTTGAATTAGTAGCAATTAACGGAAATAATGTTATTTGTAGTTCCACAGTAGTTGCTACAGGTACAATAGAAATGCTTGAGCTTCCTGAGCCTAGCTTTATTTTACAAGATGATGAAGGTAATGAGATTTCACAAATTTGTCCAGGTGATGTAGTGAATATAATTGACACATCTAATTTAAGCGATGTCGTTGAGGAAGATTGTCAAGCTGTAAGCTATAATTGGACAATAAGTGGCGCACAATATGTTAACGGTACAGGTACAAATACTCAAAACCCTTCAGTTATATTTAATAATCCAGGCATCTATGAAATACATCTTAGTTTAGGTAATGGAATTTGCCCTTCAGTAATGTTTAATGTTCCTGACTTTATTGTTCAGGGCACACCCTCAGTTAACCTTAATAATGCCAATAATGGTTCAAACGAAGTAGTTTGCTCAGATTCATTACCCTATGTTGTTGATTTTAATTCTACTTTCACTCCTGCATATAGTACAGATCCATATACGCCAACTGCATTTTTATGGGAAATTTCTGGAGATAATGATGATTATACATTTATAAATTCTTCAGATAGTGCAAGCCCATATCCAATAGTTCAATTTAATTCCTTTGGATGCTACACTATCTCAAACACGGTTAATGGAGATTGTGACAATGCAAGTAATGATTCCTTTACATTATCATTAACTGCCACACCTGAAGTAGACTTTGACTTTATAGATTCAATTGGAAATGAAGTTAATCAAGTATGCCCCGGTGATATAATAAGTTTGATTGATAATTCTACTGTAGATGGTTCAGGCTGTCAAGATGTTCAATATTCTTGGTCAATTAATGGAACCACAAATTATAATTATGAAACTGGAAATAGTAGTTCTCAAAATCCATCCGTTTCTTTTTCAGATCCAGGCTCATATGAAATCACATTACAGGTTAATAATGGAAGTTGTGCAACTGATACATTAACCCAGACCATTAATATTGAGGGAACACCATCAGTAAATATAAATCCTGTTGGTGGAGATTCAGAGCAAATTTGTATGGACTCATCTGATATACCACATATAATTGATTTTTCTTCAAGTTATACTCCTGAGTATAGTGATGGTGTATTTACACCTGCAAACTATTCTTGGGAAATTTCTGGAGATAATATTTCAGCAAGTGATTATTCATTCATTAATTCTAGTTCAAGTTCTAGTATTTATCCCACAATTCAATTCAATTCTTTTGGTTGCTATACCATTACTAATACGGTTTCAGGAAATTGCGGAACTTCAAGCTCAGACTCATTTACAATTTCAATAGATCAAAATCCTATAGCAAATTTTGAGATCTTAAACACATTAGGTCAGGTTGTAGATCAGATATGCCCTGGTGATATTGTTCAATTACATGATTTATCAGATGTTAGCGCAGATGGATGCGACTCTATTGAGTATCAATGGGGAATATCTGCATTGATTCCAGGAACACCTGCAGGACACTGTGTCCCAGCTCAGGCATCAACATGGACAGATCCAAGTCCATATATAGAGTTTACTGAACCTGGTATTTTTGAAGTTACTGTACAAGTTACAGCAGGAAATTGTCCAGTTTCAACCATTTCTCAAGAAATAGTAGTTGAAGGACCACCATCGGTTGATATTAATGTTAACGGACCAGATTCAGATCAAATTTGTTTACTTGATTCCGAATTACCTTATCAAATAAATTTTGCTAATACCTATACTCCAGAATATAGTGATAGTGTATATACTCCTAGTTCATATATATGGGTGATTTCCGGAGATGGAGTAACAGCTGATGACTATATATTTATAAATTCATCAACTTCTGAATTACCTATAATTCAATTCAATTCTTTTAAAGACTTTACAATTACAACTACAGTAGGTGGCAACTGTGATGTTACGGCATCTGATGAATTTCTAATTTCATTTAATCAGATACCAGAACTCTCAAATAATAACATGTCACAAATTATTTGTTCTGGTGAATCAACCGAAGAAATAATTTTTGATTCAAATGTAGCTGAAACAAATTATTCTTGGTCCTTTACATCTGCGAACACATATCTAAGTGGATATGATCAGCAAGGAACAGGCAACTTTAGTGTTCAGGATATTATAAATTCAAATAATATTAGTGGTCAAGTTGAATTTTCTGTAACACCTTCAACTAGTGATTGCGAGGGTACACCACAGATATTTACAATAACTGTAAATCCAGAGCCTTCAATCGACAACATTGAGCAGGAGGTATGTACTGGTTCGGGAATATCAATTACACCAACTGATGGCACTATACCAGCAGGAACAACATATTCGTGGGATGCACCTACGAGTTCACCTTCAGGTGTTATCACTGTTGGTAATTCAGGTACTGATGAAACAACAATCACTGAGTCTGAATTATTGAATTCAACCAATTCACCGGCTGTTCTAACTTATACAGTAACTCCAACTACACCTGATGGTTGTACTGGAGATTCGTTTACTGTTTCAGTAACTGTTAATCCTTTAGGACAAGTTGACAATCCTGGAGATCAAGAGTTTTGTAATAATGATAATATCAGTATTAATTTCACTACCGATAATACTGGTGGAGACACAACATATTTATGGACTAATACTAATTCAGCAATTGGACTATCTAATTCTGGTTCAGGTAATATAAATGTTACAGCTACTAATACAACAAATGATGCAATTACATCAACAGTTACTGTTACACCAAGTTTTGAGGGATGCGAGGGTACACCACAGATATTTACAATCAATGTAAATCCAGCACCTCAATTAGATGATCCAAATGATCAGGTTATTTTCACTGGTGAATCAACAACTGCAGTTACATTAACAAGTTCTGTTAACGGAGTTACTTACAGTTGGTCTGCAAATGAACCAACAGGAAATCTTATAGGTTTATCACAATCTAGTGGTACATCGAATCAAATACCTTCAGAAACATTGGTAAATGACACCTCAGGTCCAATAGTTCTTACATATACAATTACCCCTATTCTTCAGGGTGTTGATTGTGACGCTATTCCAGAAGAATATACCATTACCATTAATCCACCTGTAACCATGCTATCAATTGACGATCAAGTTGTTTGTAATGGTGATGATGTTAATGTGGATTTTGAGAGTGCAAACTCAGGTGGAAGTACAACATTTGAATGGACTAACGATACACCTGGAATTGGTTTAGCTGCTTCAGGTTCTGGAGATTTACCATCTTTTACAGCTATTAATAATGTTTTATCTCCCATTGTGGCCACAGTTACTGTAACACCAACTTTTGAAAATGGTGGAATAAGTAGTGAAGGTGATTCTCAAACATTTACAATTACTGTAAATCCTTCAAGTCAAGTTGATGAAGTTGATAATCAAGTATTATGTAATGGTGATGATTCCGATGAAATCATTTTTACAACTTCCAACACATCTGGTACAACCACATATAGTTGGGTAAATGACACTCCTAGTATAGGTTTAGCATCAACGGGTAGTGGAGATATTGCAAGTTTTGCTGCTGTGAACAACAGTACTTCGCCTGTTACAGCAACCATCACTGTTACCCCAACGTATACCAATGAAGGTATAAGTTGTGATGGTCCAGAAGAAACATTTACAATTACTGTAAATCCAACCGCTCAAGTTGATGACCCTCAAGATCAAATTATTTGTAACGGAGAAACTACGTCAGTTGAATTTACGACGCAGAATACAGGAGGTACAACCACCTATGCATGGACAAATGACACCCCATCCATAGGTTTAGCAGACTTAGGAACTGGAAATATTGCTTCTTTTGCTGGGGTCAATGAAGGAACCTCACCAGTAGTAGCTAATCTTACGGTTACCCCAACATTTACTGAAAATGGAATTAGTTGTACTGGTCCTGCAGAAACATTTACAATAACAGTTAATCCAACTGGTCAGGTAGATGCAATTGATAGTCAAATATTATGTAATGCAGATGAAACCGCAGCCATAGCATTTAGTACAGAAAATACTGGTGGTACAACCACATATGCTTGGACAAATGATACGCCTAGTATTGGTTTAGCTTCATCAGGTAATGGAGATATAGATTCATTTAATGTTGTAAATAACGGAAATGAGCCTGTAACAGCAACTGTAGTTGTAACTCCTAGCTTTGAAGGGTGTACTGGTCCAACAGAAACCTTTACTATAACTGTGAATCCAACTGCAGAAATGAATGATCCAGTTGATATGGTGGTTTGTGATGCAGAAGTGACAGACATAGTAGAATTTACAACAAATAACACAGGAGGAACAACTACGTATACTTGGACGAATGATTCACCAGCAATTGGCTTAGCTGCTACAGGATCTGGAGATTTACCATCATTTACAGCAATCAATACTGGAACAGAACCAATAGTGGCAACAGTTGAAGTAACACCATTATTTACTGGTGATATTAATTGTGATGGAATATCACAGACATTTACAATTACAGTAAATCCTAGTGCACAAGTAGATGAGCCTAATGATTTAATAATTTGTGATGGTCAAACTACATCTATAACCTACACTACTCAAAACACAGGTGGTGCTACATCGTATTCATGGGTAAATGATACACCTGGAATTGGTTTAGTTGATTCAGGAAACGGAAATATTGAATCGCTAACCGTATCAAATTCTGGAAATACACCTGTTATAGCAACAGTTACCGTAACACCAACGTTTGAGAATGAAGGCATTGCTTGCCAAGGTGATTCTCAAACATTTACAATTACTGTAAATCCTTCAAGTCAAGTTGATGAAGTTGATAATCAAGTATTATGTAATGGTGATGATTCCGATGAAATCATTTTTACAACTTCCAACACATCTGGTACAACCACATATAGTTGGGTAAATGACACTCCTAGTATAGGTTTAGCATCAACGGGTAGTGGAGATATTGCAAGTTTTGCTGCTGTGAACAACAGTACTTCGCCTGTTACAGCAACCATCACTGTTACCCCAACGTATACCAATGAAGGTATAAGTTGTGATGGTCCAGAAGAAACATTTACAATTACTGTAAATCCAACCGCTCAAGTTGATGACCCTCAAGATCAAATTATTTGTAACGGAGAAACTACGTCAGTTGAATTTACGACGCAGAATACAGGAGGTACAACCACCTATGCATGGACAAATGACACCCCATCCATAGGTTTAGCAGACTTAGGAACTGGAAATATTGCTTCTTTTGCTGGGGTCAATGAAGGAACCTCACCAGTAGTAGCTAATCTTACGGTTACCCCAACATTTACTGAAAATGGAATTAGTTGTACTGGTCCTGCAGAAACATTTACAATAACAGTTAATCCAACTGGTCAGGTAGATGCAATTGATAGTCAAATATTATGTAATGCAGATGAAACCGCAGCCATAGCATTTAGTACAGAAAATACTGGTGGTACAACCACATATGCTTGGACAAATGATACGCCTAGTATTGGTTTAGCTTCATCAGGTAATGGAGATATAGATTCATTTAATGTTGTAAATAACGGAAATGAGCCTGTAACAGCAACTGTAGTTGTAACTCCTAGCTTTGAAGGGTGTACTGGTCCAACAGAAACCTTTACTATAACTGTGAATCCAACTGCAGAAATGAATGATCCAGTTGATATGGTGGTTTGTGATGCAGAAGTGACAGACATAGTAGAATTTACAACAAATAACACAGGAGGAACAACTACGTATACTTGGACGAATGATTCACCAGCAATTGGCTTAGCTGCTACAGGATCTGGAGATTTACCATCATTTACAGCAATCAATACTGGAACAGAACCAATAGTGGCAACAGTTGAAGTAACACCATTATTTACTGGTGATATTAATTGTGATGGAATATCACAGACATTTACAATTACAGTAAATCCTAGTGCACAAGTAGATGAGCCTAATGATCAAGTGCTGTGTAATGGCGATTCTATATTAGTTGAATTTACAACCCAAAATACAATTGGAAATACAACCTTTTCCTGGACTTCAGATATAGATTTTGGAAATGGATTAGCAGGTTCAGGAAATATTGATTTTAATGTAGTTAATAACGGCACTTTCCCAAGTATTGCAACTGTTACGGTTATTCCGATTATAGTGAACTTAGGGGTAAGTTGTTCTGGTCCTTCACAGCTATTTAATGTTACTGTAAATGGAAATATTGATCCAAAACCTACAATATCTGATTATAATGGATATCAAATTAGTTGTTTTGAAGCAAATGATGGTTTTATAAATCTAAGCCCCGAAGGTGGAACTCCTAATGACTCAGAACCTTTTTATTCTTATCAATGGATTGGTCCAAATAATTTTTCTTCTAATGATCAAAATATTGAAAACTTAGAGCCAGGCACTTATAATCTAACAATTTCTGATTCTCTTAACTGTTCTTTTGAATTTGAATATGAAATTAATGAACCTGATCCTTTGGAAATTATAGTTGATGAACAAAGTGATGTTCAATGTAATGGGATTTTTGACGGAATAATTTCAATCTCGCCACAGGGAGGCGCTGCTCCATACACATATGAGTGGACAAAAGATGGTGTTTTCTTTAGCGATCAGCAGAATATAAACAATTTGGAGCCTGGTATTTATGTACTATTTTTAAATGACGCAAACGAATGCGGACCTATTAGTCAAATCTTTGAGATTGTCCAACCAGATCCTATTGAGATTTCTTTAGAAAACTCTGTTGATATACTGTGCTTTGGTGAAAATACAGGGTCAATTGACATAAATGTGATTGGTGGAACACCGGAACAAATATCAACTGGGGTTTCAATTTATAATTATGCTTGGACTGGTCCTAATGGATATACATCAAATGATTCAGATATATTTAACCTATTTGCTGGTATTTATAGTCTGACTGTAACGGATAGTTTAGGGTGTCAAGAAAGTTTTGAAGTTGAATTGGTTGAACCAGAAGATTTGATAATTAATTTTGAAACAACAGATAATACTTGTTATGAGTCCAATGATGGTACAATTACATTAGATATCCAAGGAGGAGTAGAGCCATACCAAATATTTTGGAGTAATTTTGGTAATGGACCAACACAAACCAATTTATCAGCAGGAATATATGAAGTTACCGTAATTGATGCTCATGATTGTGAAGAAATTACAAATATTGAAATAATAGAAGCTCCAATATTTGATACTGATCCTGTTTCAACAGATATTTCTTGTTTTGGAGCTAATGATGGATCAATAAATCTTAATATAATTGGAGGAATTGAACCTGTATTTGTCACCTGGGATGATGACACAACTGCTGGAGAAGAAAGGAATAATTTACTGCCTGGCACTTATAATGTGATCATACAAGATTCTTCAGGAAACAATTGTTTCATAACTCATGAGTTTATAATAATTGAACCTCAAGAGTTAAGTTTATCTTCAATTATTGAAAATGCAATTGATTGTGAAAATGTTAATAGTGGTTCAATTGATCTTCAAGTTACAGGTGGTACAGCTCCATATACTTTTCAGTGGAATAGTGGTCAAATTACTGAGGATTTAGAGAATATAGCACCAGGAAATTACTCTGTCGTTGTTATCGATTCGAAAGGATGTGAAGTTACTGATAGCTTTAGTATTTACAGACAAGAAGATTTTGAAACTAGTCTGGATATCTCTTTTGAAGCCGATTGTGAAAATGATATCCCTTATCAAATTACTACTATAAATATTGAAGGAGGTGTAGCTCCATATGAAATTATTTGGTCAAGTGGTGACGTCAGCGGAGATAATAATGAGACAATGACATCATCACAAAATGGAACCGTAATTGTTGATGTAACAGACTCAATAGGTTGTCAAACTCAGGTTATTTTTGATATAGATTTATTTACATTAGGTTCACCAGGTTTTGAATATTCATCGCCTGGACTTACTGAATGTGAAGCTTTAGGGGTTGGCGATTTAATTCAATTTACCAATACTTCAACTGGAGATTTCATAAGTGTTGATTGGAACTTTGGTGATAATGGTTTAACTGTTATTAATGAGGAGAATCCAACACACGTTTATTCTCAGTCAGGTACTTATGTAGTTACTCAGACTGTTTATTATGAATATGGATGTGTAGATGTTTTTGAAGAAATTTTATACGTAACCGAAGGCTATGCTTTAGTTTTACCTAATGCTTTTACTCCAAATGGAGATGGGATCAATGATACAATTCGTCCATGGTTTAAATGTATGACTAATGTTGAAATAAGCATATATGACACATTTGGTAGTCTTTTATATGTTGAGTCCGGAGACGATATCTATGGATGGAATGGATTAATAAATGGTCAAATGGCTGAAAATGGAAATTATATTGTAGTGGTTAAAGCAACTACTTTGTTTGGTGAAATAATTAATTTAAATGGACCAATTACTTTAATTAGATAATATTATGAAAAAAATACTTACATGTTTATTAATATTCTCATTCAAATTAGGTTTTGCTCAAGATCCAATTTTTTCACAGTTTTTTATGATTCCTGAAACTATTAACTCTGGTTTTACTGGTGCTTATGAGAGTACAAAGGCAGGTGTAATTCATAGGGTTCAGTGGCCAGGACTTGATTTTAGTGTTAACACCCAATTTGCTCATATTGACAACTGGTTTGAGGAAATCAGAAGTGGATTAGGGATAAGTGTTTTAAATCATAAAGAAACGCAAACAAGATATAATTTCACTCAAATTAATCTTAATTATGCATATGAAGTTAGACTAAATGACACTTGGTTTTTTAGACCTAGTATTTCAGTTGGAGTTGGGTCAAAAAACTTTGGATTTCAAAACATTTTACTAGAGGATCAAATTAATGTTTTTAGCGGAATTATATCAACAACTACTATAGATCCGTCTATTTTAGAAGATAATGTTAGGTTTTTTGATTACAGCGCTTCAATTTTATTTATGAAAGAAAGATCTTGGATAGGTGCAACAGTAAGGCATTTAAATAAACCAAATATATCATTAGTTTATAATGAAAATGCTGCACTTGATATGTTTATGTCTGTTCATGGATATTTAGAATTACCAATATTAAGAAGAGATTACAGTAGTAGGTTTTATTTAACAGCAAACGGAATGAAACAGGGAGAATATAATAGGCTTGATTTTGGTACTCAGTATGTATATGATGAAAGATTTTCATTTGCTGTTTTAGCCGCAACAAATCCAATTAGAGTAAACCCTGAAAGTCATTTTTTGACTTCAATAAATACAGTTTTTGGAATGGCTCATGAAGGTTGGAAATTTGGATATTCATACAGTTTCAACACAACTAATATAGGTAAGACAGGTGGGGTTTATGAATTGTCAATTTCTTATGATTTTGAAAATAACTCAAACTGTTTTGGATGTCCAAAATATTAATTTATTAGATATGAAAATCAATTTAACTTTATTACCGATACTAATTTTATATTCTACTTTTTTATTTTCACAGTGCCCTGAACCAGTTAAAATACCATATGTAGATGGAACTACAGCTTCATATTTTGGTGAAACAAATGATAATTGTAACTCAAATGGGGAAGGTAAATTAGTTTATGATGACCCAAGTTCAGTTTTAGATTTTAGAGAAGGCAGTTGGATTGATGGTGAACAAAATGGTCAAGGAAAATGGGTTTACAGGAGTGGAGATATATTCTCTGGATTATTTGAGAATGATAAATTAGTTAAAGGCGAATATATTTCTGATAAAAATGAAACCTCTATTAAATATAATGGTTCTTTTAACGGAATTTATTTTCAAGGACCTGGATTATATAAAGAAGAAACAGATAAATATATTTTAATTCGGGAAGGAGATTTTATCTCTGATAATCTTGCAGATGGGCTAGAAACTAGAACTAACAAAAATGATGGTGTTATAATTATCTCTGAATATATAAACGGTATCTCTAAAACAATTAAAAGAAATGACGTCAATTCTTACAATAAACTTGATATTATGGGAGATAACGAATTTATTGAACTTGATTTGATCAAAAAAGGATCAATTTTTGACAATAGAGTTTCCTATCATATTGATTTAGAAATTGATGGTATAAAAGGAGAGTGGATATTAGATACCGGAGCTATGAGTTTTACAATAGGTAAAACATTATTTAATAGAATGGAAAAGGCAGCTGTTGAATTTATTGATTTAAACAAAAAAGTTGTTTCGCAAGGCATAGGAGGGGTGTCTAATGGGAAAAAAGTTATTCTCAATAATATAAAAATTGGAGATTATTTCTTAAATAATGTAGTGGCAACTGTATCTTTAGATAATAACTATTCACTACTTGGTACTGGATTTTTATTAAAATTTAAGAACGCAATATGGAAAATGCAACAAAATAAATTGCTACTATATAAGTAAAAACCCTTAAAATTAATTTTTTGAGTTTCTTCCAAAAAGGTATAATTAATTTTAAGAATAAATTTTGATCATTTTTTATATAAAATACCATAAATTTGTTTCTTTAAAATTAATTTTTAGGTTATTTATTTATCAAAAATTACTTTTATTACTGTCAAACTAATCATTTGTCTTGAATATTTATTTGTTGTTTTAAAGCATAAATATCATCAATTAATTATATAGAATTAGTCTAAATGAAGAACATGTTACGAATCATTAATTTAAATAAACTAACAATAATACTTTTATTGTTTTCGAATATTATTTACGCACAATCTATTCTTGTTACTGGGAAGGTAGTGGATAAGCAAGGTCAACCATTACCTGGAGTATCTATATTGCTAAAAGATTCAAACTCTGGAACATCGACTTCATTTGAAGGTAATTATGCACTTAAAGTTAGTACTAAAGATGATGTGTTACAATTTTCATACATAGGTTTTGATACTCAAGATGTTGTAGTCGGCGATCAATCGCAGATAGATATTATTTTGGAAGAAAATTTAGAGTCTTTAGATGAGGTTCAAGTTGTCGCTTTTCAAAAACAGAAAAAAAACAGTGTTATAGGTTCTATTAATACAATTAACCCTTCTGAACTAAAAATCCCTTCCTCTAATTTAACTAATTCATTAGCAGGAAGAATGGCAGGAATGATTTCTTATCAAACCTCTGGAGAACCAGGTGCAGATAAT
>Ga0233444_10003655_pt1 | contig 15129 bp, 17 predicted proteins | sample SI_124_October20_6_FD_182792 | JGI IMG/M metagenome (GOLD analysis project Ga0233444, IMG submission 182792) | Seawater microbial communities from Saanich Inlet, British Columbia, Canada - SI_124_October2016_10_MG | ecosystem: Environmental > Aquatic > Marine > Inlet | place: Canada: British...
AATAATGATGGTGGGCATGATAAGAATCGAACTTATGACCTCTTCGATGTCAACGAAGCGTTCTACCACTGAACTACACGCCCATAAATTTAAGATAATATTTTATTCTTGTATCTTCGAGTCTTTTAACAATATTTTTACTATTTTCTCTAGAATTTTTATCCCAGAATATTAATTCCCAGTTTTTATAAGTTTGTAATAATAAACTTTTAATACTCTCCTTTAGATATTTTTCAACGTTATAACAATTCATAATGACGCTAATTAAAAGATATTTTTTCATATCAAATCTATAATTATTTTTTACTGAGAGACTCAAATTTTTTTATTTGTGTTAGTGAAAATTCAAATATTTTTTTTTTATTTAAAAAATAATATTTATACCATTCGGCGGTAAAATTTATTGATTTTTTTAAATTCATCTTACATTCCCATTTTAAAATTTTTTTTGCTTTGTTTGAGTTTAATTGAAGTAAATTTGACTCCTGAAATTTATTATTTTTTTTTATAATCCATCTTCCATTTTTCCAAATTTTATTCACTTCTTTTACTAAATTTATTACCTCCCTTTTTTTTTCTACCTTAGGTCCAAAATTGAATGCCTCACCATTTGGAATGTCGCTACTGTTTAATTTTTTAGCTAATAGTATATAACCAGACAAAACGTCTAGAACATGTTGCCATGGTCTTGTGGATCTAGGATTTCTAATTTTTACAATTTTATTAGATGACCATTCCCGAATACAATCAGGAATTATTCTTCCTGAAGACCAATCACCGCCGCCTATTACGTTTCCTGCTCTAGCAATAGATATTTTGATATTTTTTTTATTTTTTAAGGTAGTTTTTATATATGATTGAGTTGCAATATCAGCTGCTGATTTAGATGCACTGTAAGGATCTTCTCCACCTAAAATATCTTTTTCACTATATCCTCGATTAATTTCTAAATTTTTATATGCTTTATCACTAGTAATAATAACAGCAATAACTTTTTTTTTTATCACTTGTAATGAGTCCAAAATATTTATAGTGCCTAAAGTATTTGTTTCCCAGGTATATTTAGGATCTTCATATGATTTTTTTACTATAGCTTGGGCTGCTAAATGAAAAATAAAATCAGGCTGAAAATCTAAAACTACTTTTTTAACTTTATTAAAATTTCTAATATCAATCTTTTTAAATTTTATTTTCTTTATTAAATTTAGATCTTTAAAATTAGAAGGGTTAGTAGGATAATTATTTGAAATTCCTAAAACTTTTGCTCCTAAACTATACATCCACAATGAAAGCCAAGAGCCTTTGAATCCTGTGTTACCTGTAATAAGTACCTTTTTTTTAAGAAAAACTTTGTTCATTGTTCATTTTTTCCATTTAAAATTATTGGCTTTATATATTTTTTGTAGTTCATCTCTATCTCTTTTTACATCCATGCACTTCCAAAAGCCTTCATGTTTGAAAGCACTTAATTGCTTTTTTTTACATGCTAGTTCTAATGGCTTTTTTTCTAATATATCTTTGTCTTCATGGATTAATTTTAAAAATCCTTTTTTTGCAATGAAAAAACCTCCGTTAATCCATCCGTTATTTACTTGAGGTTTTTCTTTAAAAGATGAAACTGTATTTTTCTTCAAAATAATTTCGCCGAATCTGGCTGGGGGTCTTACAGCTGTGACGGTTATTAATTTTTTATTTTTCGTGTGAAAATTTTCTAGTTTTTTTAAATTTACACTAGAAATACCATCTCCATAAGTAAACATAAAATTACCATCATCTAAAAAATTTATTGTTTTCTTTAATCTTCCGCCAGTCATAGTTTTTATGCCTGTATCAAGTATAGTAACACTACATTTTTTTTTGAAAATAACAGTATAAAATTTTTTCTTAGATTTTTTAAAGTTTTTAAAATATTTTTTAAAGATATTACTTTTGTAACCCGTGGCAATAATAAATTCATTAAAACCATAATTAAGATAGTGATTCATGATGTGAATTATAATTGGAAATTTACCTATTTTAACCATAGGTTTAGGTATTAATTTTGTATACTCTGACAATCTACTTCCTAAACCGCCCGCTAAGATTACAACCTTCATATAATATGCTTTCTGTAAAATCTAATTGTTTTATCGATACCTTCTTCAAATTTAATTTTAGGTTTCCACTTTAAAGTTTTTTTAATTTTTTTAATATTTGGATAGATTATATTTTGTTCATCTTTTCTCATTTTAATTTGATTAAAAATTGGCTTACCAGATTTTATTTTTTTGCTAATCATGTTGATTATTTTTTTTATTTGAATTGGTTTACCATAACCTACATTAAAAATTTGACCATAATTTTTTTCATTTTTAATTAACAATTTGATACAATCTACAAAATCAGAGATATACAAGAAATCTCTAAACTGTTTACCACTTGAGCAAGGAAACAGTTTGCCTTTAAGTGATTGTGTTATTACAAAAGGAACAAGTCTGTTATTATCCTGATTAGGTCCATAAACTTGATAAGGTCTCAATACAACTATTGGAAATTTTTTTTTTTTATAAATACCCAAAGCATACAGTGAAGTTTTTAGCTTAGCTTTACCATAGTGTGATATTGGTTGCGATATGTAATTTTCACTTTGTGGAGATTTTTTTTTACCGTATTCCGAAGAACTTCCAATTTGGATAAAAAGATTTATATTTTTTTTTAAATAAAAATTTATCAAGTTTTTTGCCCCTTGATAATGTGAACTATAAACCTTTGTCTTATCATTGTGATTAACATGGCCTCCAAAATTAATTACATATTTTATATTGGATAGTGCTTTAGTAAACTTATTTAGTGAGTTTTTTTTAGATATATCTGCTTTTAAGTATTTTACTTTTCGCAAATATCTTTTTTTTTTTGGGTTTGAAATTGATAAACTTATGATTTTAAATTTATTTAAAAGTGCTTTTGAAACATGATAACCTAAATAACCTGTTCCACCTATAATTAGTATCTTTTTCATATAAATTATTAAATTATTAATTTTTTTTTAATAAATAACTTATAAATTTTTAAAACATCTTGGTACTTACATTTTATTAACTTTGAAATTTTATCTAAATCATTTGTTCCATCTGCATACTGCAAAAAACTCATTAGAAGTCTGGTTTTGCTAAAATTACCCTTTTTAGAAAGTGTTGGATATAAACCTCTTTTTCCCATTTGTGGCTCACATAAAATTATATTTTTAGGTAAAGTTTTATCTAATAAAATTTCAATTGCAGTCTTTGCAACGGTATACCCACCAAATACTCCATTTTTAGTAACAAGTGTAAAATCATCCAATGAAGTATGGTATTCTTTAAAATTATTATATTTGCTTCTAAATATTGAAGAAACACCAAGGTCAATTCCAGGAGAATTATATTGTCTTTCGTCTGAACCCCTTTCCAAAAATGAATATCTTTTAAAATTTAATTTTAATTTTTTATATGCTTTTAATAAAGCTTTATCAGAATTACTATTTCCATATTTTGAAAGCATACAAGAGTGCTGTCTATCATCTCCAATACAACTAAGGTTAAATCCACCAATAAAATTTTTTTTTAATATATGCAAATTTTTACTTAAATAAGCAATTGAACCAATAGTTTCTGGTATGAATAAAAATCTTAAAGTTTTTTTTGGTTTTCGTTTAGAAAACTTATTTATTAAGGCCATTGAAACAATTGGTCCAGAAAGTTCATTGTTTGCCATTGACGGATGACAGATATACGTGGAAATAAGTATTTCTTGTTCTGATTTACCCTTAATAATTAGTTCGCCATACGTAAGCGACCCCTTGTTATTATGATTAGAATCAATGAAAACTTTAAACTTATCTTTGTTTGTATACTGTTTTGAAATTTTATTTTTTTGATATTGAGAAATGCAAAAACCCCATTCTTTTTTGTAGTAAGATGTAACATAAGGAATTGCATTTGGTTGTTTTGGAAGAGAATGTAATTTTTTGAGCAACATTTTTTTTGTAATAACTTTTTTAGTGCGAGTAGAATAATTGACTACATGCAGGTTATGTTTTTTAAAATTAATTATTTTTTTATCATTCTTATCAATAACGTATGCGTCTTTTATGTTCCATTCAGGTGGAATTTTCCAATCAAAAACTTTTTGATTAGATCTTACTTCTAAAATTTTTAATCTAGGGAATTCCTTTTTAATTATTTTTAAAGTATTTCTTACACCATTTCCAGTTATGCTTCTGCATAACGGGTATAATTTTTTTTTTGCTATTTGATAGTATTTGTTAGTTATCATTAATTTTATCTTATGAAATAAATTTCTTTTTTTCTTAATTCAGGTACCGCAGAAGAAAATTCATAAACATTCAGTTTTTTTTCGAAGAATTGGTTTAAAGAGTATGGATCAAATGCTGTTTCAGGATCATAAGAAGAATAGCTCACCAAAGATAAAGATTTTGGATTATTTTTGAATACATATTTAAGATAATGTTTTATTATGTTTTTTTTCATCAGCTAAAAGTTCTTTAAGTAATAAGTCCATTTTTAATCTATTTAGATAATTTAATAATTTAAATTTTTCTTTTTGTATTTTTCTTGATCTTTCTTAGAAAGCTTTACTTCTCCATAACTTTCTGGGTCACCCCAGATAGTATTTTTATACCATTTATTGTTTTCAATCCACCAAACTCGATTATCTCTAAATTTATCTGCAATTAAATCAAATTGATTTTCACTCATATTTGTCATTTTGAGAAAATAATCTAAAGATTTCTTAGATTTTACATGATCATATTTTTTTATTAATTCTACACCTTCTTTTCTTGTCATTGCTCCAAGTCTTATATCTTTTGAGGTATGATCTGTGCATCTGCCATAACCAAATTTTATAAATTTTAAATAATCTTTGATACCGTTTTCGTGAATGTCATCTACGTTGGAGAACCTACGGTAAGTTCTATCATATGGCTCTGGATTTTCTTTAAATCCAAGTTTTTCGGCAATTTTTAAATGTTTATTAGCATCCCAATATACATAGTTACCCATAAAAATACCTCTTAGACCTGTTTGTTCAATTTCTTTATCCGTGGGATAAATTGCCCAGTTTAAATCTTTTTTTGTAATACCTTCTTTTCCAATAAAGTCATTAATCGAAAAACCTCTCATAAGTTCTTCATCTCGCTGTTTTTTTGTAAATTCAGGAAAATCATACATGGAGTATTGTCCAGCCAAATCTATAAAACCATGTTCCCCGTATATCAAAAGTGGAATTTTGAATTTCACACCAACTTGGAAAGGAACTGTCCAAGCACCACAATGAAAATGCCAGCTCATATCACCAGTAAGTTCAAATCCAATTTTATTCATTTTAGAAATTACTTTTTTATTTGGATAAAACACATAGTGATCCAAGCCAAGGCTATCACCTATATTTCTTAAATTTTCTTCTCCAGTTTTAGTATAGTTGTGAGTATAATAAGTTACTAATAAAGGGTTTAATCCCAAATTCTTAATATAATAAGCTTGAAATGTACTATCTTTTCCTCCGCTTACTGGGATAATACAATCATAAGTATTATCAGATTTATATGATAATAATAATTTTTTAAATGTTTCTTCTCTCTCTTTCCAATTAACTTGCATTTTTTCTTCATGAACTATGCAGGCACTACACACTTGATCATCGTTCATAGATAAATTCACTGCATTTACTGGGCATGTACATTTTTTACAATAGATCATTTACTTAAATCCTTACATTAATTTTATTTTTGCTCATATGTCTTTTGGCTTTTATTATACTTTGCTCTGTGAAGTGAAAAATATTTGCCGCCGCTAACGATACTTCTTTATTAACTTTATGTAAATCTACAAAATCTTCAAAACTTCCTGCACCTCCCAAAAAAATATATGGAACTCTTATTTTTTTTGAAATCATTTTTAAAAGATCTAAATCGTATCCTTGTGATGTCCCGTCACGATCAATTGATTGAATCAAGATTTCTCCTGCACCTAAATCTTGTATTTTTTCAATCCAGTTTACTAAGTTCAAAGTTGTGCTTTTTTTACCAAAATCCTTAAAAACTTTCCATATATTTTCTTTAACTTTTTTTACATCTACATTTACAACAATACATTGTGATCCAAACTCTTTTGCCGCTTCCTTTATAAACTTTGGATTATCAATTGCTGCTGAATTGATTATTATTTTATCAGCTCCTGCATTCAACCTTTTTTTTATATCTTCTAGAGTTTTTATCTTACCGCCGACAGAAAGAGGAACCCTACATATTTTAGATATATCTGCAACAATATCTATCAAATTTTTTTTACTATTTTGAACTACTTCAGACTTAGACGAAGATGATCCGATCACATTTTTAATATTATCTAGACCATAAGTATTATCTCTTGAAATATCCAAATAGATAATTTCATCTGCTTTCCATTCAGAAAATCTTTTTACTTGACCAATATGATTTCCCATGGATTGGTGAAAAGTAAAATTTCTACTTCTAACCAAAATACCATTTTTAAGTAATAATACAGGGATTAATCTAGTTTTTAGCATTTAGTTTTCAATAAAATTCTTTAATAACTGTGTTCCAACATCGTGGCTTTTTTCAGGGTGAAACTGGGTAGCAAAAATATTTTCTTTCTCTAGACTAGCTACAATTTCAGAGCCATGAAAGCAGATGCCTGATACTAAATTCGCATCTATTGGTAAGGCATGAAAACTATGAACAAAATAAAATGCAGAGTTTTGCTGCACACCTTTATATAGACTAGAACTTGATGAAAATTTAACATCATTCCATCCCATATGTGGAATCATAACATTGTCTTTTTTTGATATTTTTAACACTTTACCATTAATCCAGTTTAACCCTTTGAACACTCCTCCTTCAAAGCTTTCAGTCAGAATTAATTGCATGCCTAAACAAATACCTAAGAAATTTTTTTTCTTTTTAATTACTTCTTCATTCAATATTTTTATTAAATTAAACTTTTGTAATCCTTCTACACCTGACTTAAAACTTCCTACTCCTGGTAAAATAAGATGTGAAGCATTTAATATATCGTCTGGTAAGTTGGAAATCTTAACATCAGAATATAGTGTTTTCGTTGCATTGTAGATTGAAGCTAAATTACCTAATCCATAGTCGATTATACAAACTTTTTTCATATTTAATTTATCTTTTTAATGTACTTAAATAATTCCAAAAAAGGAGATTTTAGTTTTTCATTAAAAACGCTTATTGTCTGATTTGTTCTCATCTTTGGAAGTCTTGGAAAGTAAAAATTAATACCACTATACTTTGACTGTAAATAAGTAAAATAAGTTTCCATAGCAGACTTTGAGCAAGAGTACTCAAATAGCTTTCCTGTTGGTTCGTTAACTGAAATACTTGAGGGTGAAAAAACTACTTTTAATTTATCCTTATCAACGTGTTGAAAAATTTTTTCAAATCCTAATAAATAATATTGATTAAATAAATTAAATTTTTTTATATCAAAGTTAAAGGCATCCCCTGCAAATATTTTTGGTGTAGCAAAATAATATAAATGTGTAGGTTTATATTTTGTAATTTGATTTTTTTGTTTAAAACTAAGTTCTTTTTCTATATTTAATGAGAATATTTTTATCTTTTTACTATCTTTTTTTATTTTTATTGCATCTTTTTTACCATCATTAAAAGATAATAAAATATTTGCAGCACCTTGGGATAAAATTTTTGAAACAACTTCTCCTGATCCTTTGGATCCACCTATAATTAAAGCTCTTTGACGAGAAAACTGATTTTTAGTAATTTTCAATTTATGATTATTTAAAATATTTTTTACAATGACAGGACTAATTAGAGTTGTAATCTTTCCTAAAAAAGATAGACCTCTAAAAGATAAACTAACTAAATTAAATCTTTTATCAAATTCATTTATTGTAAAGTTAATATTTTGTGAAATATTTTTATTAAACTTTAATGAAATTTTATATAAGATAGAGTTTAAGCCTGGAACTTTCATGCCAACAAAACGCGTAATTGAAGCTAGGTCAATTATTTGATTATAATTTAAGTACTTATTCATATAAGAAAATTTTTTTTTAAGAATTTTGCTATTTAATAAAATATTTTCTTTAAAAACTTGATTCTTAATTCTCTTATTTAAATTGGTATTTTGAGGTTTAATTTTATTAAATATATAATTTTTAATTCGAAATTTATCATTTGCAACAACTTTATAATTTAATTCAATCCTTGAGATTGTTTCATCACTACTATATTGAAACTCGATACAATTATTTTTTTTTTGTATAATATTTAGTTTTATTGGACTATTGACATTAGCAAATTTATAAAACACTACGTCGATAGCAGTGATGCTAATCTGCTTTTTTTTAAATTGTAAAAATTCATTAAGCCCCCAAAATATCAAGTTAACTCCATGCACTACAAGTTTTCCAGACATGCTTCTTCGAGCATATTCTTTGTTAACATGTATTGGATTAAAATCACCAGATAGAAAAGAAAAATCATTTTGATCTTTAAATGAAAAATACTTAATTTTAGATTTAATATTTAAATTGCTCATTTTGTATAGTTAACTCCTTGTTATTAGTTGCCAATTAAATAATGTTTGTTTTTTTTTAATTTATTTTTACCTTCCAAAAAAAATAATTTTGCTCTTATGGAATGAGATGACAACTTTCCAAAATTTTTATAAATATATGAACCTTTTTTTTTTAAGGAGTAAACTAATTTTCTTAAATTAAGATTTGTAGAAATATAATAATCTAAGTTTCTGACAAAATAATTAGTTTCAATTTTTTTCCTTTTACCATTTAACAAGTAAAAGCCTTTGAATTTTTTTAAATATCTATATTTTACTCCAACTTTTTCTTCTATGTAGTGAGTATAAGTTAACTCGTTATATGAACACCCTAAACATAATAACTTTGCATTTTTTTTATGGAGAAATTCAAATAGTGAATTTTTACCGAAACAAGTGTTATTAGAACTTTTCATAATATTTTGAGACTGACCTCCAAAAAATGACATACTAAATATAGGGTGATTAGTTCTTTTTGTGAATTTTAACTTTCTAAAACTCTCGCTAAATAAACCTATTTTTCCAGCAGTTTTTTTTGGATTATAAACCTTGTTATCAGTCAGACAATAAGTAAAAGATGGAACGATCACTGTTCCTTTTTTGTTAAAGTATTCTCTAAGAAATATCCAAAAGTTACTAATCTTTTTATTTTTTGAATCACCTATCACTTGAGTAAATATAGATGCGTTGCCATGTATTAAAACTAGATCGTCTCTTTTTATTTTATGTAATTTCAAAAATTTAAAGATATCTTTTTTATTAAGAATTTTCAAAATTATACCTTTTTTTCTAAATATTTAATAAAAAATTTTATTGAATTTGCATTTTCTAAATCTTTTGTTTTAAACTTAAAATGGTAAACATCTTCAATTTCAAAAATAAAGTTTAAGTTAGACATTGAGTCCCATTGTTCTATATCGTTAATTTTTAAATTTTTAAATTTTTTATCACTAATTTTTACTTTAAATATTTTTTCAAATATTTTTTTTAATTTTTTTATATTTTTCATTTTATAATTTTACGATATAGACATTTTGTTTTTGTTTAAATTTGAAATTTTTTTTTTCTTTAATGTTTAAGCTTCTAAATTTATTTTCTTCAATAAAATTTTTTGCTAATTTATTTCTTTTAGAATCTTTAAATTCAATAAATACGTGATTATTTTTATTTTTTATTTTTTTAAAAATTTTTCTTAGAAATGATTTTTCTATATTCCTTCCAAGAACTCTACAGCTCATCAAAAAATTATCTATTATAAAATTTTTATTTACTTTTGAAATAAAAATTAAACTTACATAGCCGTGATTTCCGTAATTGTCTTTTAATTTAAGAATAAAAACCATATTATTTTTTTTATCATTATGTTTAGCTAATTCATTTACAGAGTATCTTTTTGATGTAAAATTAAATTGATTAGTTTTAACCGTCATTTGTGAAGCTCTAGAAAGATGAAATTTACTTACTTTTTCAATTTTTATATTTATATTTATTTTTTTTAAAAATTCTTTTTTATTTTTATTTTTTTTTAAATCTTTTTCAAATTTAAATTTTTGAATATATTGATTCTTTTTATCACTATCTTCTTTTGTGATTTTAATATTTGAAAGTAAATTTAATTGCTCTAGGTAATTGGGCCAAAAACTTACATCTGTTGGCATATCTAAAACCTCAACCTGGGGTAATAATTTTTTTACTAAATCTCTTTCTAAGGGATTGTCATCTATAAAAATAAAACTATCTAGGCTTAAACTAAGTTTTTGTGAAATTTTTTTTATGTTGTCTACTTTTTCACTCCAATTAATATATGAAAGTGTAATATCTTGTTTCTTAAGTATCATTTCAGGATGTTTTTTAAAGACATCCCAGACTTCTTTTTCATTATTTTTACTTGATAAACATAATAAAAATCCATTATTTAAAAGAGATTTAATTTTTTTTTGAAAATCTTTATATGCCTTTCCTTCTCCATCTGTGCCTATTTTTAAATTTGCAACACCGTCTTCTCCAATTACACCGCCCCATAATGTGTTGTCACAATCAAGAATAATTACTTTTTTAGCTGGAAAAAATAATCTATTTAAAAGGTTGTCTAAATCTTCAACTACTAGATTTAAGCCTTTTTGATTTACTCTTAGCCTAAAAGAATACCAGTTTCTAGAGTCGTATACTTTATCATTGCCTGCTTTATTAAAAGTAGAGTTTACATTTAAATTAAATACATTTTCATTTTTCGTAGATAATTTATAAAGGTTTTCATCTAATTCATTAAAAAAGTTTATTTGCGGATTTTTGAACTTGGTAAAATTAATTGGATTACTGCTTTCTCTAAGAAGTATTGAAACAATAATGATAGAATTATTAGATTTAGATACTTTTTCAAATTTATTGAAAAAAGTCTTTTTAAAATTTATTTTTTCTAAGTCTTTATTGCTATAATTTTCAATCAGATCATCAATATAAATAATAAAATAGTTAATTTCATGTAATTTTGTAATAGTTTTTTCATTATTTAGATCGACGAACTCCGTAAAACTTACATTGTAATTTTTATTTAATTTTTTCCAAGCTGTATTAGAGGAGGCTAAACTGCTTGTACAAAATATTTTAAGACGTTTTTTCATATAAATGATTTATTGTTAAAATGTTTTCTGCGAAATTTTTATTTTTTTTAGAACACAAATATTTAAACTTTTCTCTTAAATTATGAATATTTTTTGAATTCCACCATTTGTGTGGATCTGACCAAATATTTTCAATATGAGCAACAAGTTTTATTTTATCTTTAAAAATTAAGTTTTCATTGATTAAATCTTCAAATAGGTTTTTTATAGGTTCGTTAATGTTAGAACTTAATCCTCTATTCATAAAAACAATAGTCGGTTTATTCAAATTCATAGCCTCATAAAAGGAAGTTTGGATATCTTCCTCTAAAATTATTTTTGAATCTGAAAAACAGTCAATTAGTTTTTTATATTTACAAATTGCGTGAACTCCAAAGTCTTTTTCCACTCTCTCTCGCATCTTCCATAATTTTGAGTAAGGGTGCATTCTAAATTTTAATTTATCTCTAATATGAGTTGATAAATTTTTTAATGCTTTTAAATTTTCATAACTTTCTAAGTATTGACCACTTTTTACTTCAGAACTTATAAACGTCGTGTAAAGGTTGGGAGATGATAATATTATGTAAAGATAATTACCATCTTTAATATTCTTTTTATTAACATAAAAGTGTGGAGATATTTGATGAACATTTTTTTTTTTAGATTGGTTCCATGATAAAAAATAATCATACTTAGAGATGCAACTATCAAATTTTTGAACATCCTCTGTATATGCACCATGTTCTGTGTGAAAATATTTTATATTATTCTGAATAGCTTTTGCTGCCCAAATAGAAAAGATATCATTTCTTTCTCCCATGGCTGAAATTATTAAATCAGGTTTTGTCTTAATTGAGTCAGTGTACTCTTTGATTTTTTTAAAACCTTCTAAATATGATATCGGCATAAATTTATAAATATTTTCTTTTATAAAAATTTCAAAATTGTTTTTTATATCAATTTTTAAAATATTATTTTTTCTATTTTTAGGTTTATCTAAAATTATTTTTTTTTCAAATTCATTATAAGTTCTTGGAATTGAATTAAATTTGTAAAATAATTTAAAATTATTAATTTTTCCAAAATAAGTTTTATAGAGAAGTATTTTAGGTTTAGATTGAATTAATGATAATAATTTATCAGTTAATAAAACTAGCTTATTTTGTTTTTTCTCAAATTTATTAGTATAAAAAGTTTTATTAATTGTATAGTCAGAATTTATTTTTTCAAAATTTATTTTGTTTTTAAAATATTGAATGATTTTGAAAGATAGATAATTATTCCAAAGTTCTGTATTAGCTAATCTATTAAATTCTGAATAATCACTCGGTATAAGATAATTTTCTGGACATTCATAATGAAAGGTTTTTGAAATTTGAAAATTAGATGTAGCTAATCTTACACTTTCCCATTTTTCAAAAGTGTTTACTATAAATTTATACACCCAACTGCCAATTATTACGTGCCAATATCTTTCTGGATAATCAATGTTATGGTGCTTATTTAGATCGTTAGCTAATTTTTTAATTATCTTATAATAAAGTGAATAAAGATAATCATAATCTTTATTAAGTTTTTTAATGTCATTCCAATGATAATTTAAAACCTGATAATTCCCTAAATTCTTTAAATTTATTTCGTCAGCTATGCACCAATTTCCTAAAAACAATTTTTGATTTTCAGTGTAATGATCTTTTTTAATTTTGGTTAAAAATAATGAATAATTCATTTAATTTCTTAATTTAACTATATTGTTTTTAAATTCTCGACCAGTATTTACCCGATGAATATAGCTGTTTATTTTTTTTTGTCTTTAATTCACTCCCTTAATAGTAAATTCATTTTTTACTTAAGTTTATATATTTTCTCTGCTATTTGAGAAATTTTTCTATCAGATAAAACGATATCTTTAAGAATTTTAGATGTTGTATTTATATCAAGTTTAAGACTAAGTTTTAATAGGTCCATCCAATTTTTATTATTTTTAGATCTTATATTTTGTATTTTGTTTACAAGCATCAAGGCTTTTTTAATATTATTTTTATTTTTTTTCATTTTTATAATTAGTTAAATTTAATTTATTTTTACCATAAATCTTGACTAAATTGTTTTTTTTAAAAATCTATTTAAATAGGGATTAATTTTATTTCTGAACCAGCCTATTAGAAAATTTTTGTTTTCAATTTCAAATATCTTTTTTAAATTATTGCTTACTAAATTATAAACAAGTACCACTCTATCAGAATTCCCATCTCCCTCAAAAGAGTGCCATGTTTCCCTTTCGTGTCTTGAAAAAAATACTGCTCGGTTTTGTTTCCACTCTACTACCTCTTTGTTGTCACCTTTTTTATTGCCATAAAATATAGTTCCAGTATTCTTTTCTGGATATAAATATATTACCCCACTTAAAAGTTTATTTGGTGTATCATCGTGGATTGGAAATTTGTAATTTTTTCCAGTTTTAATAATTGAAAAGTCCGAGTACTCATATAATTCTGCTTTTTTTGGAGATATCTTATTTAAAAGCTGAAAAGTTTTGTCATGATATTTATTGTTTAATGACTTTATTATCGATGGATCGATACAACTTGTTAATACGTTATTATTTCTATCTATTTCATTGTGATAAACCTTTAATGAATTCTCAGGTACAGTATCTAACTTTAATTTTGACAATGTCTCAAAGTCAGTTTCATCTAAAAAGTTTTCAATTATTTCAATTTTTTTCATTGTTTTTTCTCAATTAAAATATTATTTTTTGAATAGTTTGCTTAATTTTTTCAAAATCTTTCATTTCTATAATTTTAGTTTTGCCTGAACTTTTTAAATAAACATATCTTGGGTATTTATTTATTCTTTTTTTATCTAAAAAAATATTTTTAAAAATCTTTTTTTTTAAAATATTCATATTCTCATTTTTAACAAGCCTTTTGAGATTAATCGGGAGATTATATTTTTCTAACAATGATTTAGTTAAATAAAAATCTTTATTTCTACCGTTTGCATAAAAAATTTCACATAAAATACCAATTCCTACTGCTTCACCGTGTCTAATTTTATCCACTTTATCCTTTTTGTCTAATGCCATTTCAATTGCATGCGCAAATGTATGACCAAAATTAAGATTTAGTCTTTTACCTTCTTCATAAAAATCATTTTTAAAAAAATGTATTTTGGTTAAAAGAGTGTGTCGTATTACTTTGGATAGAAAATTAAAATTCCTTTTTAAATAATTTTTTTTATTTTGCAGCATTTTTAAAATTGGATTATTTTTGATTAGACCACATTTTATAATTTCAGGAATTCCAGCCAAATATTCTCTTTGGGGCAATAAATCAATAATATTTTTAGAGATATAGACTTTTTTGGGATGATAATAGGTTCCAATTGAATTGATTGCGCCTTTATAATTAATGCCTGTTTTGCCACCAATGCAACTGTCTATGATTGATGTCATTGTTGTTGGTATATGAAAATGCATTAGCCCTCTTAAATATAGACTACTAGCGAGACCACATACATCGCCTACTACACCTCCACCCATTGAAATTAAAATTGATTTTTTTATAAACCTTTTATCAAAAAATTTATCAAGTATCTCAAACAAAACTTTTATATTCTTATTTTTTTTCTCACCTTGAATATACAATATATTTATTTTTGGAAAAGAAATCTTCAAATCATGGATTAAATATTTTGTAATTTTTTTATCTATATTGCTATCAGCAACTAATAATACTTTTTGATCTGAATATTTTTTTTTTAAATCTTTAGCTATAGAAGTATAAGAACTTTTTTTTTTTTTATTAATCTTGATGCCTTCTTTATCTGGGCAAAACTCAATGTTATATTTTAATTTATTTACGAAATAGTCAATATTCATATGATAAAATTTATTTTTATTTTTAATTTGTGTTTAA
>Ga0233444_10003657_pt1 | contig 15125 bp, 19 predicted proteins | sample SI_124_October20_6_FD_182792 | JGI IMG/M metagenome (GOLD analysis project Ga0233444, IMG submission 182792) | Seawater microbial communities from Saanich Inlet, British Columbia, Canada - SI_124_October2016_10_MG | ecosystem: Environmental > Aquatic > Marine > Inlet | place: Canada: British...
AGCTATTTCCTCACCAAACTCCCACAATAGTGAGCCTTCTGGATAGTTAATATCATCATTTTTTATTTTTTCAGGGTACTGGGTATATTCTAATTGTTTATCTGAAAAGAACTCTAAAGAGCCTTCTTCATATAAATTAGGCCATAATCCTGCAATCATCCTAGCCTGCCCAATGAAGATACGATGTATAATAGCCTTTCGAGATGTCAAATTATTTTTAAAAAGCAATCTATCAATCAAATGAATTTGTTGCGCAGTAGAAATAAGCAATAATCTTAAATGCTGCTTATATGTAAGATCATAATTTTCAACAATGTGTCCAGAAAATACCGTACTAACCAATGTGACTTGATAGGTAAGTGCATTCGCTATTTCATCAATATTGGATTTTATTTTAAATAATTCCATATATTAAAATTGTTTATAATTATACTAATAAAAAAATATACATCTAAATTGAATAATTAAACAGAATCTATAAAAATTTTATTTCTGATGAAATCGTTCTTTAATCATAAGACCATCCTTATAAAACCTCTCGCTTATTTTTAAACCTTCATAAGACCAGGTGATCCATATACCATCAATTTTTCCACCATCGAATGTAATCATTTTACTTTTGTTACCGTTATTATGCCACCACGTTTTTCTACTATTCAATCCATTGGCATCATATTCAACTTTATAACTAATGTTACCATTTTTATAATAAGAGGTGCTCTCTTTTAGAATAATTTTTGTTGATGTCTCTTTATAAGTATATATACTCTTTGGTATTCTGTTATCATAAAAATCATGAGCAAGCCTCAAATTATTTCCATGTAAAAAAGTTAAAATAAATAGCACAATAAATTTATTCATTCTTGACCTCTATTTTTTAGTTGATAATTTGAAAAATTAATACCGGGAATTATAACTTTATCATTTAATGCTTTTTTTAAATTAGGACTGAAGAGGCCAATCTTAATTGCTCCCATCCATGAGACACCATGATTGATCCTTTTCTTTTGCCAGTGCTTTTGTTTTATTTTTATATATTGCATTGAGACTTAATAAAACAAAAAACCCCTGGGAAACTCCAGGGGCTTTTTAATTTTATTTTATTTGAGATTATTACTCAATTCGAATGTAACCTGCTTTTGGATGCCAAGTAAATATTTTGGACTCTCCAAAAAACTTACATTTAGAAATGACAAACTCGTATGTATTAGGCTTGCCCTTACTGACTTGGTATGACATACTTTTTGTCGAAGCAAAGCCTGTCTCGAGCGAGGGTTCATAACCGGCAGTAAGCACTACTCTTTTTTCATCAAGAAGTTTCCTGGAGGAATCCCTTTCTAAAAGGAAGCCTTCTAGGTAATCTAAAGGTTTATTTGTGAGATTAGTTAATTGAACATTAACTACGATTCTTTTCTCATCAACATATCTAGGTGTCACTGTTATTTCAAAGGGCCTGCCATCTTGAGAGAAGACGAACCCGATAAGCACAATGAAAGCAATTATTTGTGTACGCATGCTTGATATTATTAGAAATATTTAAAAATCAAAAGCGAAAGATTCAAATGATTGATTTTATTTTTTAGATATAAATCATTGAAAATAACATTATTTATATTCTGCAATTAATACTTTTATATCAGTACTACCAATATTTTCAACTTGATGTCTAACTATATTATCTGAATAAGCAACTGCACCATCAGGAAATGATCGTTCGCTTACAGTGCCATCTGCGGCTAATACTTTAACAGTGCCACCCTTAATTATATAAGCAGTGTTTGGACCATGCTCATGCACTTTATCACTTTTACCTGCAGCAAAAGAAGCTAAATATATTTTGATTTTTTCATCTTCATGTACTAAATCATAAATTTCTGGAGATACTTTTTGGGGCGCAAGGTTTTCATCAGTATTAAAAGATGGCATAGAACCTAATTTTTTGTGCTCAATTAAAATAATGTTAATTTCTTTTGAGCCAATATTTTTAACTTGATGACGAACACCTTGTCCATTGTGCCCAGTAAATCCTCCTGGGATTTTTCTCTCATTTATTGTACCATCTGGCATTGTGACTTGAGCGTTGCCTCCGTCTAATAGGTGAAATGTAAATGGATAGTGATCATGCATATTGTCGCTCTGCCCAGGTGCAAAACTAACTTTCATGACTTTTACTGTCTCATTGTCTAATAAAACCTCATAGACATCAGGAGAAACTTTCTCCGGGAATAACATTTTTGGTTTTGATCCAGTACATGAAATAAAAACTAGAACTAAAATGGCTAATAAATATTTATACATAAAACCTCTGTTACTTATTTAAAATGTGATTTTAAAAAAAAGAAAATTATTTTTTATCTCTTTCTAGATAATAACCATTATAAAAATATTAATCTATACTTTTTATACAAGCACCAGTATCGTGCTTAACAGAATTCACTATTTTTGAAACTTTATGATACTGAATTCCGTCTATGGACACTTCATACGAGTTATTAAATTCTATATCACTATCTAAATATGTTAAAATACTTGAATTATCTAATATTAAAGGCATTCTATGGTGAAGTGTTTTTAGATGACTAAAAGAATTCTGTGTAATGATTGTGAATGAGTTCATATCTCCCCAACTCGTCCATAAACCAGCCAAGGGCAAAACAGATTGATTTGAATGTATGTACATAGGTTGCTTTCCATTTTGTGTTTTCACCCACTCATAATATCCACTAGCGACGACTATGCACCTATAACTCTTCACTAAACCTTTAAAACTAGGTTTATCATATAGAGTTTCTAACCGAGCATTAATTAAATTAGATGCATAACTTTTATCTTTTGACCATGAGGGAATTAAACCCCAATGCATATTTTCTAATTTCATAACGCCAGAAGCGACCCTTAAAATTGGAGCAAGCTGAGTAGGGCAGATGTTGTAACTGGATTTAAATGCATTAATTTCATCAAGCTCAATTCCTGAACCAAAAAAACCGATTATTTGTTCCTTAGTGTTTTTATTTACGTATCTACCACACATTTTGATTCCATGGCTAAGTTTTAAACAAAAAACCCCGCTTGAAGCGGGGTTTTATAAAAATAACTATAAAAAATTAGATTGAGCTATCTTTCGAATCTTTATCATCTTGTATTGACGCTTTGTAGTATGTTTCATTGTTCAAAAATTTCACAATTTTCTTCGAATCGATTTTTTTTTCATCATAAACCACTTGAGCTGTACCGGATGCGAAATCTACATTGCACTCTTTTACACCTTCAATATTCTGCACAACTTTAGATACTTTTCCCGCACAACTGTATGCGCACTGCATACCATCAATTTTCAAATTAACTTTATTGCCTTCAGCAAATAAGAATGAGAATAGTAATATGGGGAATAATAGATTTTTCATAATTAACTCCTAGTTGTTTATAAAATATATGATTTAGAAGTAGAACTTATCCAGCATTATTTTCTAATCAATTGATAACTCCTCAGCAATCGGCAAGACAGGTTTAGATTTATTTTTGTTTTTTTCATACTCATTTATAATAAAACCAAAAAGAATAACACCGGCTATATAGAAAGCTGCCGTAATTGAAAATATTTCATAATATCTGAAGTCCAGAAGTCTTAACCATTCAAATATTTTGGCACTAATGAACCATGAAGCGCTCCACAGACTTGAACTTAATGCACTAATTAATTCTTGATTTTTTTTACCTACAAAGTTCATCATTAGTTCATTAGAAGCAGGGTGAGCCATATGCATTAAAGGTTGTCTCAAAATATAAGCTAAAATAGCTACAAATAAAGCATAGCTATGATAGGCATATAATTCTGTCAACGACATAATGATTAAAAATATTATAGCAAAACTTTGGACAACAACGATAGTTGCCCAATAACCGTATTTTTTTCTCAGAGTTGGAACTAATAAAGAAAAAATAAAAACTAAGATAGCTGTGATACTACCTAGCAAACTAAAATTGCTTGAACTAAGGTTAAAAACTGAATTAAAAAACAAATTAACAAATGGTATTGTTAAACCTGCTCCAATAGAAATAAGAATCAAAGGAGAAAGCGCTCTAAATATTATTTTCCAATCATAATTTTTATGCAATGAAAAAATACCACTTTTTTTTATCGGTTTCTCATTGCCACCTTCATCAATTTTCATTGCGAAATAATAAGATGATAACCCAATTATTGTAATAATCCATAAAATATTGTACTCAGAAAATGAAAAGTTATTATCAAATATTTCTAAACTAGAAATCCAATCAAGACCAGATATTATCAAACCTGAAAATATTGTCGAAAGAGACCATGTCGATGCGCTTAGCGATAAAGCTTCAGTGCTATTCTTTTCAGATGTGCTTCTAATAATAAATGGTAATGAACATACTCGCATTACCATCATGCCTATTCCCCACATAATGAATGCTAGCTGAATTAAAGGTATAATAGACAACCTAATTGACTCAATAATCATTATACTAGTTAGAGGCACTGCAATTGAAGATAAAACAAAGAAAGGTTTTAATCTTTTACCTCTGATATATATGCCTAATGGTAAGGCAAAGGTAAGCGCACCAACAAATCGCAATGAATTAAAAGAAGCAATCTCAGGATCAGAAAAACCCTTCTTCCTTAAATAAATGTTAAGAATTAGGATAAACGCAACATGAATAAGGCTTAAGCTGAATTCTAGGAAAAATAATAGATGTACATTTTTGGGAAGACATTTATAACTAGCAAAAATTTTGAAAATAGAGGCTTTAATATTCAGTCTTCTTTTAAAATTATTAATTACACTTAAATAGCTGAGCCTAGTTTAATAATATAATCTCAAGACTGTTTCGGCTACACAACCGAACCGCTTTCTTCCTTCAACCTCAATACTAACTTCATTGACTAGCTCAATATTATTTCTCTTTGGAATCAAATTAACAATCTTTACCCGTCCTCTTATTTTTGAGCCTGACTTTACAGGATATGGAAAGCGCACTTGATTTAATCCACAATTAACAATCATTTTTAATCCGGGATGGATACTTTCAAAGTCAAAATTTTCTGTCAATTTTGGAATTAGTGACAAAGTCAAAAAACCATGGGCTATTGTTGATTTAAATGGAGATTCAATCTTTGCTTTTTCGACATCCGTGTGAATCCACTGATTGTCTCCTGTTAAATCCGCAAATCTATTTATTTGATCTTGATTTACCGTTTCCCATTGCCCCACTAATATCTCTTCTCCTACTCGATTTTTAATTTTATCGTATGCCTTTTTAATATTTTCATTTGATATGGGCTCTCTTTTCTTAAAAATATTTGATTTATCAATCGATGGTAGATTAAGCATCCAAGGGTTGTTTAAAGTGTTACTGATACTGCTATTTAATTTTTGCGATAATGCTTTGAATTTGGGTTCAATCATAACGCGGTAACGATCTGTATTATCTTTTAAATCTGCTCTTTTTTCTTTTATAAACTCGAATACATCAACCATCGTTATTCCCTAAAATAATTATCATTCAAATTAAAAATTGTTTTCCCTAATAAAGAGAACTAATTAACCCTTTTTAAAATGTTACTACATAAAACTATTTGTATTAGATATATATTTATCTTTTTGATTATTTAAATCGTTAAAATTATTCTTTATATCTGATAAAATCCCAAATACACTATTGAATTTTTTACCACCAGCCAAGAAATTTCCACCAGATAGAACCAATGCCTAGCCAGGTGATTATATGGTATATCGAAACTATAAATCCAATCTTAAACCATGCTGATGGCGTAACATAGCCATTCCCAAAATAAATAATTATTGGGCCAGTTGAATAATTGGTTAAACAACCACTCAAGTTAGAAAAATATGCGATTAAACAGATTATAATTATTGGTTCAAAACCCAAGTTATGTACAATTAAAAACATTGCGCCAGATAATGCAACAATATGAGCTGTTAGCATTGAAAATAAATACATTGAATAGAAATAAATAAGCGCTAAGGATAATGTGATTAAAGTTGGAGAAAAATCTAATAAACGATTTTCGAGTATTCCAGAAAACCAAAAAATAAACCCAGACTCTTTTAAACTTGTTGCTATTGTTAATAGCCCCCCTAGCCAAATTAGAGTATCCCAGGCTTTATGGTTTTTTACCATGTTTTCCCATGAAACTACTTTGAAAAATAGAATCAAAATAAGTCCACCTAGAGCTACTGTCGTAGTACCAAAGCCATGAAAACTTTTACTCAACCATAATAAAAGCATCAGAACCATTATAATTCCAGTGGCTATTTCAGCTCTTGTCCAAGAGCCAAGAGTTTGAAGCTCTTTCTTTATTCTAATCCGAACTGGTTCGATTGATTCAATATTTGGAGGAGACAAATACTTTATTAATAATGGTAAACCCGTTAACCCAATCAGCCCTGGGACTATAGCTCCTACTGCCCATTTTAGCCAACCAAATTCAATTTCAAAAACTTCTAAGGCTGCTATGGATACTAAAGGATTCGCCGCCATACCAGTCAAAAACATAGCAGCCGTGATTAAGTTTGCGTGAGCGCCAACTAGATTAAGGTACTGCCCTGCTCTTTGGGGCTTATTACTTGGCGAAGATCCTAGCGTCTTTGAAATCGAGTCAACGATTGGTGCCAATACGCCACCACCCCTTGCTGTATTTGAAGGTACAACTGGCCCCAAGATAAGTTCAGCACAACATATAGCATAACCTAAACCAGTGATAGACCGGCCAAGATAATATATACTTAGAATGGATATTCTTTTACCTAATCCTGATCTAATTATCGCGCCAGCTATTAAAAATGCAATTACTACAAGCCATGTTGTTGAATCACTATAACCTTTCAAAGCAGACTTCAAAGGCATTAATCCTGTTAAAACAGAAAAAGTTAAGCCGGTGAGGACGCTCACTGCTGTTGGTATCGATTGTAATAAAATCGAAAAAATAACAGAAACAAAGACGACAAACATGCGATAACCACTTATACTTAATTCTTCTGGAGGTTTTAAAAACCAGCAAACTAATATTAGTATTAAAGGATAAAATTTCTTCAGATCATATTGGCGCATTACGAAATATACCGTAAAAAGAAAAAAGCCACAAAAAGGTTAGCGAATGATGATTTTTCCCTTTCCTAAGTATTATGATCCCAACTTTTCAAAAGATTATTTTTATAAAAGGTACTTAGAGGCTTCAATTAAAATGTGGTTTAAATGTACTATCTATGATTCAAATTCATCTCTAATTAGTTCAGCCCAAATAATTAAACGCTCTTCTGTTAATTCTTCTTCATTATCATTATCTAATCCAAGTCCAAGAAAGTCATCGCCATCTAAAGCTAAGGAATGATCAAATTCATAACCCTCTGTTGGCCAACGACCAATTAATGTTCCACCATTGTCAATAAAAGGCTTCGCAAGTAATCCGATGGCGTCTAAGAAATTGTCGCTGTAGCCTACTTGGTCTCCGCATCCAAAAAAAGCAGCTTTGATAGTAGAAAAATCTAATTTTTTATACTCTTCGTATATCGCATCCCAGTCATCTTGCAGTTCTCCAATATGCCAAGTCGGACAACCAATTAAGAGCTTTTTATATTCCAACATTTTTGAAGGCAGTGTATCAACAATATTATACAAATCTAACTGATAGCTTTCTGACTTTAAATAATCAGACAAAAAGTTAGTCGCTTCTTCTTGATTCTCAGTATTACTACCCCAAAATAAACCAATTTTTTCCATTTTTTATCCTCTAAATATTTAAAAAAACAAAATGGGCCCTGATCATAGTTTTGGAACCAATTTTAAGTATTACTTATAATTTAGAACAGAACCCATTTGTTATTATTTTTGAATTTTAATAATCAATACGTGAATATAACAATATTGCGACTTAGTCTCAATATCAATTATTAAAATAATACAATTATTTTTACAATGTGAAAATTTGATTAGTAACTTTATTTGGATTAATTGCTAAATTAATCATCTCTTTTTATGCATAAGAAAAATAACCTAAAAAACATATTGCAAGGACTTGGCCAAGTTACGCTATCTTTTCTACTTCTTTCCGGCAGTCTTCACTTCTCAGAGCATGACCACGCAAAAGAAGAAGGATACAGTATATGTAACCCCGAATGTAATTCATCAGATCACCATGTTTTAAAGACTGATTGCGACGAGTGCACAAGAAATCGAAATAACCAAAAAATATATAATGACACATATAAAATCAAGAACTATGTAAAAACGAAAAATTCTTATCATTTTGATGAGCATGTTTTCGAAAGTCTTTTAAACCAATCAAATATCCCCTCAAGAGCACCCCCCTCACTCCTTTAATTCAAAACAGTATTTCAATCGCACTACCTGAGTAGTGCAATTCTATTTTTAAATTTTAAAGGAGCATTTTATGCAAACACTACTTTTACGTTCATTAAAAGCGTACACTATTTTTTCACTTACATGTGCCATGTTATTTGTAACCGGTTGTGAAGACGACGACCATGATAACGATGACGAAGGCCATACCGATGCAGATGGTTTTATTTTAGAGAATGAAAGCGGAACCGAAGTTTATAGAGAGTTTGAAGGCGCCGTTACTGGTTCTGTCGCTTTAAGTGTCGGTGACACGCTTGAATTATCTGTCCATTTTCTTGATCATGATGGAAATGAAATTGAACATGAAGAAGAAGAAGGTGATGAACACGAAGAAGGCGAACTAGAGGTATCTGGTTCTAATGCGAGTATTGCTATTGTCGAAGTAGAACATGAAGAAGAAGAAGGCGATGACCACGATCATGATCATGATGAAGAAGAACATGGAGCTGCTTTACACATTATTGGGGTTAGCTCAGGAAGCACTAGCTTTCAAGTCCAATTAATGCACGATGGTCATGCAGACTACACATCTACAAATAACGTCACAGTAACTGTTAATTAATCGTAGTAATTAGACTAGAAGCTGCTTAGATCAATGTCTGAGCAGCTTTTAGTTTTTTTATAATACTTCTCCCTTTCGTGCGTTATTTAACTTTATATATAAATCTATTCTTTATCAGCTCACTTTTTGCTCAAGAAGTAGCCTCTATTAAAGGAGTAATATTTGACAATAGTAATTTGAAACCTATCTCAGGTGCTAATGTTTATATTGTAGATAGTGACCTTGGTACAGTATCTAATGAATCAGGAACTTTTTCACTCTCTTTAAATGATTTAAAAAAGAATGAAATAAAGATTTCGATGATTGGATTCAAGGATACAACTTTATTTGTAAATCACAAAAATATAAAAAATAAATACAAAATTTTTTTAATTCCTAAAACAATCCAAATGAGCGGAGTGACAGTACATTCTCACGAAAAGAGTAAAGGCAATGTTGCTCCATCTTCAATTTCAATGATTGGCAATAAATTGAAAAAAAATATTATTAGTGATTTAGCAACTACATTGACTGGAGAGTCAGGGATTGCGGTTAGGTCTTCTGGACAAGCAACTCAAAGACCCATACTCAGAGGGTACTCTGGAGATAGATTTTTAATAACCAGTGATAATTTTGAACTAGGTGACATGTCTAATTCAACCGCAGATCATGCAGTAAGCATGGAAATCTCATCTGCAGAAAGTATTGAGTTAATTAGAGGACCTGAAACACTCGTATATGGATCAAACACTGTAGCCGGGATTATTAATATTCTTTCGCCTATTTACAAACAAAAAAAGCTAGATAACTCTAAGTATAAATTACTTATGGGACATGAAAGCTCTAATCAGTCAAATCTTTTGAGCGCAAACATAAATATCCCATTGAAATCTTACCAGATTTTTACAAACTACACAAAAAGGACAGCTAGAGACCAATCATCTCCGTTAGGGGATTTGAAGAATACAGCATTAATGAAAGATGACTTTACGTTTGCCATTACAAAATTTGGACAGAAAAACTATACGACTCTTCAAATTAAAGATTTTGCAATGGATTATGGAATACCTGGTAGCCCCGAAGGACATATTAATGGAGTCGATCTGAAACTAAAAAACTTAAGTCAAAAATTGTTGTATCACGGTGACATTAATTTTTCATCTTTTAAATTTCTAGAACTTGAACAGTGCTACATCAAATATGGACATCAAGAATTTGTTAAAGATGCAAACTATGCTTCAGTTGATTTAAAACAAAATATTTTTTGCTTAAATGCTTCCTTAACTGGAGAAAATTTAAAAATTGGAGCTAACTATCAAAATAGAAATTACCTGACCCGAGGTTTTATATGGACGCCAAACTCAGAGGAATCTAAAATCTCATTATTTGGAATAACGAACAGAGATGCAGGTAATCTTTCATTACAATTTTCTGGAAGGATAGAACATCGCTCAATTAAACCCAGCGTTGGAGACTCTTTTTTCTCAAATATTGACCCGTCTGACGTGAAAAAACGTAGTTTCACACTAATGTCCCTTGGTGCATCAGCAATTAATAAATGGAATAATTCTTCAATGTATAACCACATATTATATACAAGTCGTGCCCCAAAAATTGAAGATTTATTTTCTGATGGTCCTCACTTAGGAAGTTATTCATATGAAATAGGCGAACCTAATCTCAATGCAGAAAACACTTTAGGTTTTGAAAACACACTTTCTTTTTTTAACGAAAAAAATACAATCAACTTAACTACTTATTTAAACTATAGTTCAAATTTTCATATTTTCCAAAAATTAGGGGATGGGTATGAAACTGGCGCTGATTGGATAGAATGGGGAAGTGGCTCATCAGGGTGGTTATATAAGTATAAATTGAAAGGAATTGAATCTATCATTTATGGTTTTGAACCAAATATGAAACTGAACCTCAAATACTTTAATTTTTTATCTAATGCCTCAATTTGTAGAGGACTCGATTTAGAAAACAATATGCCAGTGGCGTACATCCCACCAGATTTAATTCGTTTCCAAATAGAAAAAAATATAAAATTTTTAAATAACACTTTTGAAGTAATACTAGCTTCTAAGCAAGATAAACTTGGTGAATTTGAAACGTCAACCAATGGTTATCAACTATTAAACTATAAATGCTCTTATACTATTAGCAAAAATGAGAACATTCATCAATTTATATTCCAAGTAACCAATATTTTAAATGAAACTTATTATAATCATTTATCAAAAATTAAAATGATAATGCCTGAGCCAGGAGTTGGGGCAAATCTTAATTACACAGTAAACTTTTAAATTATTTTAAGTATATATAATTAATAGAGTACTAAATACTAGGTGGGTAGTATTTTTTCTGACTATCTATATTAGCAGCAGCTACAACCGCCAGCACAACAACTACATCCACTATCTTCCCAAACGCCAACTTGATTAATATTTAGACTATCAAAAATCCAATCAAATTGCTTACTTACCCAGTTAGAAACTTCATCGAAAGTCCAATTTTTTTTATCCCATTTAAGCTCTAATTTTTTGGGTAATTTTTCAAATTCTTCATGATCTGGGTCCCAATTAATATTTGTGATCTTTAGAAGTGGAAATTCATTCTCTTTCATTATTCATCCTCTTATTTAAAAAAACATTTAATAATTTAGCAACATTCATTGCTCTCACATTGGCAATACTTCATATTGTATAGATGAAACCCAATTAGAAGAAATGCTGGAATAAACTTAACATTCTGATGAACGCTAATCCAACCAAACTTAGCGTTTAATATAAAAAAGCATAACCCAAACCAACTAGATAGTAGCGCACTAGGAACTAATGAACTATTTGAATTTCTAGATGCTTGGATTACAGCGAAAAGAGATATAACTAGAAAAATATAATCTAATGATTGCCACCAAGCTGGAGCAAGATTGCAACATGCTGCTGAACAAGCTGAAGCAATAAAAAAGATGGGTGTTGCAAGACAATGCAGCATGCATAAGCCGCTTATCAAAGCGCCAAGGCTATCGACTTTAAAGTTTTTTATCGAAATATTTATTGAATTTAACATTGTGTGTTACCTTAATGATTTTGAAAAGTTTTTTTTAAAGAAAAAATTTAGGAACATTAAATTTCTCGTTTATCCTTCAATTCTAATCATTTCTGAAAAATCGATGATATATGCTCACAATAAATACGAAACTATCATGCACTCATTGATTTCAAAATGTACTATTGATGAAACAATTGCTCCTTTAATAAAATCAAAGGATATTGGGTGGGCCTCTATTATTTGAATTAAAATTTATTAATTTAGAAAAAATAATGTCTTCAGGATTGTCAAATGGTGTTGAGTTGTTATAAAGTGACAACTCAAAAAGATTTATACCTACATATCTTTGGGTTTTGATTAAACACTTTTCACATTGATAAGAATAAGAATGATGCTCAATATCATCACACTCTACATTGCATATGTTGTATCCAATTGGATGTTCATGAACTGGATGATGATCTAAATGAAATATCGCGCAAAAAAACAAAAGAGATAACCCAATTGAAATGAATTTATTAATTGATTTTTTCATTGACAAAAATTGTGATAATTGAATTGAAATATGCAATGTTTTATTATTCTAAATAATTAAATCTATTTATGTATTAAGAGTATTAAATTATAGAGTTCAATTAATTAAGTAATAATTGAATAATTAAACAAAATTAGGGAAATAATAAAATGAGTGAAGTAAAAGAAGGAACCGTAAAATGGTTCAATGATAAAAAAGGGTTTGGATTTATTGCACCAAAAGATGGTGATAAAGACTTATTTGTTCATATGAATGAGATTCAAATGGATGGGTACAAAACCTTAAGAGATGGGCAAGAAGTTGATTATGAAGAAGGTTCTTCTGACAAAGGTCCTTGCGCAACAAACGTAGTACCTAAATAGACTACTCTAGTAACTTTTTTACTTGAAATGATATTTTGAGGTTTGGATTTTTTCAAAGTTCGAACCTCAAAATATTTACATAGTCTCTTATATCTCCCGATATTCCTTTTCAATAAGGATTACAATTAAAGAGCTCCCATTCTTTTTTTACCCTCAAATGACCTTTAAAAGCGTAGGAAAACACGACTCTTTTGAAAGCAGTGCTAACCTAAAAGCAATACGCTCTATTAATGATGGAAAGTCATCTTTCAACTTCCTCAAATTAAAATTAGCATACTTCTCTGTCATCATTACTGATGTATGACCAATCTCTTGAGATACCATCTTAATGTCTCCCGTAATCGCCCAGCTTCTTAGCTTATAAGTTTAATTTTTATACCTAGTTATTAACCTTAAAAATAGTATTAGGCGTTGGATATGCTTTCTTAATATAAGGTAGGCCAAGTTTAAATAATTGTAATTCTGGAATCTGACCTTTAATATTATCTATAACTTCAACCTTAGATAAAAGTTTCATATCAATCGATATATCAGTCTTTGACCTTAAACTATCTAATTTTTTATTTAATAGATTGTATGGTGTATCAGACATTATTTTAGATTTACTTGGCTTAGAATAAACTTCTTGAATATAATCATCTATAATCAATTGTCTTCTCCATTGATTAATTTGATTTGATATATCATTATAATCAATTTCATAAAAATTCATATGTTCTAGAACCAAAAAGTAGTCCCTTAAAACAATAGCAAGTTTTTTTTCTAAATCATTAGAAAATAATTTAATATTCCTTGTATCAAATCTAAATGGACGTAAATAAATTTCTTTTAGAATATGTTTTGTTTCAATAATTCCACTACTGTGCACAACCAAAGTATCGTAGATCCAACTTTGCTGTTCAAATTCATTTTTACTATAAGCATCCATTGATAAGACGTCATTTTTTTTTAAAGCTTGAAATAAATTAATTGCTAAATTATTAAAAGATTGATTTTCTACCTTTATATTTTTTGGAGACATATATGAATTAACAAAACTCTTTGCTAATAGATCACCTTTTTTATTTTTAATTATTTTCATATGTGTTGCTTTAGAATTTTGAATTTCGATTTCTGAAAGAGATCGAGTAATTATATCATCAATTTTAAGAATGTAATATCCTAATTCTGTTTGCACAATTTTAGAAAACTTTCCTGGGATTAGTTTAAAAATTATATTTTTGAAAGGCTCAACTATTTGATTGTCGCTAATGTATGGTGTTTGACTAATAATTATTTCCTTATTTTCTTCCATAATATTCTTTACATAAGTCAGATCATACCCTTTTATAAAAAAATTATTACATTCTAAGATTTTGTCATATTTAGCAGAATAGACATAAGTAATTTTTATTTTTTTTTGAGAATTAATTATACTTTTTAAAATCTCCTCATCTGTTATTTTAATTTTATCTTCAACTTCAGTTTTAAAAATTTTTTCTACTATTAATTCTTTCCTTAAAAGTTCTAATCTTGAGTCATTATCCTTAATCATATATTTTTTATTTTTTGATAATTCCTGGGATAATATCATTTCATTAATCATTGACTCTAGGTATGAATTTTTTGGATTATTTTTAGATTTCAATTTTGAAGAGCCAAAACTATAACTTTTAATAAAATCATCAACTGTGATATGATCAGGTCCAACAACTGCTAGAATTATTGAATCATTTTCATTGAAGAATAGTTTAGTAAATCCGATTAATAAAATTATTAATATAGCTAAAACTAATTTTGTATTACTTTTGCTTACCACAATTGCAATATATGACTCTAGCAAACTTATTATTTTAAATTAACAAAATGTTTACTCATAATTAGTCTACCATTTTGAGAAATAGTAACAAAATAAGATCCAGAACTAAATTGCGATGTATCGATGCTGTGTGATAGTGTAAGTTGATATTTAAATACTTTACTTTCAGAATAAACTAACTCACCTAATAAATTATAGATTTTTAAATCTAGAGTTTTATTTATACCCTCCCATTTTTTCCAATCCGACAACATATAACTAATGGTTAATGAATTGTTTGTGGGGTTAGGAAACACTTTCAAATCAGAATTATTTGACAACAATTTAGAATTAGAAATACTACTTAAATTATTTTGATTTATTTTATTAATTAATGAGTTAGGAATACTGTAATAGAATGGATAAAAAGTTGACCACGAGTCATGA
>Ga0233444_10003658_pt1 | contig 15125 bp, 16 predicted proteins | sample SI_124_October20_6_FD_182792 | JGI IMG/M metagenome (GOLD analysis project Ga0233444, IMG submission 182792) | Seawater microbial communities from Saanich Inlet, British Columbia, Canada - SI_124_October2016_10_MG | ecosystem: Environmental > Aquatic > Marine > Inlet | place: Canada: British...
TCTTAGCCAGACACAAGCACCTCAGCACTACTCAGCGGTATATTGATGTGAACGAGAGCAAACTGCGTGGTGCGATCGAATTGATTTAATCACTTGAGAGTGTTCTTAACCTTTTGAACCTTGCCATCTGGTCTGTTGTATCAACGACAGTTTCCTGTTCTAGCGCAGTCAGTTCTTCTAATATGGCCTTCACGGCATCAATCTTTACCTCACGAATTGTACGCTTATTGACTAAGTGGCCTCCACCCGCATTATTCAGACTTCGGGAAGTTATAACTTGAGGAAAACTATCGGGGCTTAATCCAAAGCTATTTTCAGGAGTAGTTTCAACTGTTCGATCAAACCAAGCCTCCAAATCAAGATCTCCCGCTATCTTCTCACTCAGATATTCCGCTAGGCGCTCAAACAACGTGTCAGTATAATTGAACATCTTGGATGCCGACTTGTGCTGCCGCTTTATACTCTTACTATCCGCTTTACTGTATGCGAACGTTGCGGCTTTGAGCCGTCGCTCATACTCAGTGATAACTTTGGGTTTGTTCGCTAGCACGTCACGTAACTGTGTCTGCTCACGGTAGTCGTAACAATATCGTGCATATCCTTCAGCGCCCAACACAGTTTTCAGTTGTCGATTTTGCACGATTTCTCCACGACTAAGTCGCTCCAAAACTTGTTTCAGTTTATCAATGCGTTTCTCTTGAGATTTCATGCTTGGGATTCTTGGAGCTAGATTAGGCTTTGGGTCGTTCATGAATGTTATAATGGTGCACTAGCACTGCAACAAAAAGGCATTTCTTGTGGGGTTTTATTAGCCCATGCCACCATACTCTTTGCGCCCTCGATATTATGGCTGAACTGTCGCTCCAATCTGGCGAACCGTATCCGCTAAAGGCTTACCCTGGCCTTGTAGAACTTCAACTTGGCGAAGCTTCAGTACAATGTCTCTTGGTTTCTCTCGTTTGCCTGCCATTTTTTAGTCTTCCTATAGAGGGACATATATCCCAGTGGGTGGGCCACTTTCAGGGGGCTATTCCAGACCGGATCAGTTGGTCTTGGTGTTGCTATCACGTCTTTTGCTTCACTTATCTAGGATTATGCACAGGCCAGAAGCTGGGGACAAGAATTGGAACTTGGTCAGCCGTTGATCTCGCACTCGAGAGTGGCATAAGTGGCAGAAAACAATGAGATAAATATAGCAAAAATAAAAGCCTTAGAAAAGTCAGACATATGTCATATGATCTTTATTTCAGCGATTCGCTAGCAGTTTAAGAGCCGTCCTACCTGCCAGGTCGAATCCAGAAAAGAACAAAGCTGGGGATAATCCTGTGAGAGCTGCTGACTATCTGTCGCCAATATTGACCAAGAGCCGCACAGAAGAAGTGCTTGATGCTTTGGTTGGTATGATTGAGGCCGCTGATTTGAAAGTCGGTGATAAGATCCCTGCGGAAACTGAACTTTGCGAACAGCTTGGTGTTGGGCGCACAACCATTCGCGAAGCACTTAACCGATGGGAAGGACTAGGTCTGGTTCGACGCCGCCGAGGCTCAGGCACATTTTTGATAGCACATATCAGACCTTCCAAAGGGCTGATCCCAACGAAAACTAAACTCGAGGGTGAAGGCTTGTTGAGGCTAGTCGACATTCGTCGGACGCTGGAAATTGAATCTGTTCAACGCGCGGCTCGCTACGCGACCAAACAACAAAAAGAAATCATCATAGCTGCCTACAAGAAAATTATCAAATTAGTAGAGAAAGACCGCCCGTGGATGGAAGCGGATCGCGAGTTTCATGATGCGATACATCTGGCGAGTGGGAATCCACTCTATGGGCAGATCTTGGCTGAGTTGGATGACGCATTCCATGCTTCGAAATTCAAAGGTTCGCCGTTTGACAATCCAAAGTTTGGTCATCGCTCTGTGACCCTACATGCGCACTTGCGTGACGCAATCGTCGAAGAGAGTCCGGCGAAGGCTAAAGCTGCAATTTGCGGAATACTAGACAAAGTTGAGGAGGAAATCCGCGAACTAACCGGCGCAAATTAGAAACGAACATAAACCATCTAAAAATAAAAACCCGAAGGAGGAGACGATGATTTTTATTAAAAACTTTGCTGCTGCATTCGCAGTTGGTATAATAGCGTTGACGGGAGCCGCTGTAGCGGAAACCACCGTCTATGGTACGCACGATTCAACGAGCGGTAGCTACGTTGACTATATGAAAACAGTTTACGCGCGTGCGGGCAAGCCAGAGGTCATGTCAATCTCGCTAACGTCATTTGACAAAGAGTTTGAACTTCATGGCTTGGCTGCTGAAAGTTGGTCCCAATCTGATGATGGTCTGACATGGACGTTTAAGCTTCGCGATGGCCTGCTTTGGAGCGACGGCACGCCTCTTACTGCACATGACTATGTGTTTGCACTTAAGCGCGCGGCAACTACAGGCTATGACTTTGCTTGGTATTGGGGCTTTGCCGGTGGATTGAAAAACTGGAGCCCTGTAACGTCTGGCAAAATGGATGTTGACGAAGTCGGCATTCGTGCGGTTGACGACACCACTCTCGAAGTCGAAACTGAAACTGTTAAACCATACCTACCAAGCGTTGTATCGCTTTGGTATCCTGTTCCAAAGCACGTGTGGGATATTCACGGTGATGAGTATGCAGCTAACGTTGATACAATGGTCACATCGGGACCATTCGTTCTTGAAAGCTGGGAAAAATCAAACAACAAAATGGTTTTGACCAAGAGCCCAACATACAACGCACCTTGGCCTGCTATGATTGACCGTCTTGTGCTTGATCCAACACTTGGACCAGCAGAAGTTGGTTTCCCTGGCTACCTTGCTGGTGATGCCGATATGACATCGCTCAACGCGGGGCAGATTCCTTACGCAGAGGCTCGCTTCCCTGAGCAAGTCCGTCGTAATGCGATCTTTGCGATTTCTTACCTTTCGTTTGATCTCGAAGCGGCTCCGTTCGACAATCTAGACGTTCGTACAGCCTTTTGGTACGCAATTGACCGCGAAGAAATGACCGGAACAGTTCTCAAGAACTTGGCCATTCCTGCGCGTTCTCTTCTTGCTCCCGGGTTCCCCGGATACAACGAAGAGCTAACCAAACACGCTGTTTTTGATCCTGAAAAGGCGCGTGAGCACCTCACCGCTGCGGGTTATCCAAATGGTGACGGATTCCCAGAAATCGAAATCTGGTATCGTGATCAGGGCGGCTACAACGGAGCAATCACTCCGCCAATGCTTCAGTATCTACAAGCGGAATTCAAAGAGCACCTGAATATCGACATGGCTATCAAAGTTATGCCAATCAGCGATTGGATGGATGCACTTTTGAATGACAAGAACGGCTTGTTCCTTGCCCCTTATGAGTTCGATTATCTTGATCCAAGCAACTTCTATGGCATCTTTTATAATGGCGGTCGTCATGGCCACCATTTAGCGTCGTACGATGAGTTGGTTGCTCAAGCTGACTCAGATTCAAGCTGGGAAAAGCGTCTAGAGCTTTATGAAGCCGCTGAGATGGAACTGATCAACAATGTGTCCATCGTACCTTTGATGCACCCAATCACAACATCACTGGTCAGCAATGACCTAAAAGGTGACGGAACAACTACCAACAGCCTTGGTTTTGCTCCGCTAGAGAACCGCGTTCACTACTTCTACACACATATCGAGAAGTAAATCGCTATGTCTCACCGCCTTTTCCCTGTTGGGGGCGGTGAGATAATTTTTTACTGATTTTTAAGGGCTATTCCCAAATGCAACTCGTAGACATCAAAGACCTTCGCGTTAGTTTTCGGCACCACGATGGTGTTGTGAGCGCAGTACGCGGTGTAACCCTGGGTCTATCTAAGGGCGAAAGCCTCGGCATAGTGGGAGAGTCTGGTTCAGGTAAATCCGTTACATTCTTGGCGTTGATGCGTCTGCTGCAGGCCCCGGCCGCGACGATTGAAGCTGACAAACTCGAGCTTGATGGTAGTGACCTTCTAAATGCCGATGCAAAGGCTCTATCTGACATTCGGGGAAGTTTGGTCTCGATGGTCTTTCAGGACCCGATGACTTCGTTTGATCCACTCTTTACCATTGGTTATCAGATTTCAGAGACCATTCAAACTCACGGAAATACGGGTAAGAAAGCCGCTTTGGCCCAAGCACGAGAATTGCTTGCCAAGGTCGAAATCAAGCACCCTGACCGCGTGTTGAAACAATACCCACATCAACTATCCGGCGGAATGCTCCAGCGTGCCATGATCGCTATGGCCTTATCATGTGAGCCCCGGTTATTGATCGCGGATGAACCGACAACCGCTCTTGATGTGACGGTTCAAGCACAAATTCTACAGCTCATTACCGATCTTCAACAAGAAACCGGAATGAGTCTGATAATAATCACCCACGACCTTGGTGTGATTGCCGAAACGGTTGACCGCGTTGTGGTTATGTACGGTGGTAAAGTAATGGAGATAGGCGACACCCTAGAAATCTTCGAGGATCCACTTAACCCTTATACCAAGGCACTCATTGAGAGTATACCCGGTCGCGAAGCGGGGAAACGTAAATTAATTGAAATTCCTGGCTCCTCACCAAACGCACTTTCACCGCCCTCCGGCTGTCCCTTTCATCCAAGATGCAAACTGGCGGATGATAAATGCGCATCAGACGCTCCCAACCTTTCAACATTCGGTAAAAACAGATCAGCTGCATGTTGGAAAGTAGTACAATGAGCCCGGTTCTAGAACTCAGAAATCTGCGCAAATCATTTGGTATGGGTAGTGGTTTCGCCAACTTTTTTGGTGGGGCACCGCAGCAGGTTGTCGCAGTCGACGGCGTTAGCCTCAATGTGATGCCTCGCAAAGTTTTGGGTCTCGTTGGGGAATCTGGCTCCGGAAAGTCGACATGCGGTCTCATGGCGATGCGATTGCTTGATGTTACATCTGGCGAAATCATCGTTAACGGAACTGATATAACGCGCTTGGAGCCTGCTGTGTTGAAACCGCTGCGAAAACAGATGCAGATTGTGTTTCAAGATAGTTACTCATCACTTGACCCGATGATGACGCTCTCTCAAATTGTTGCAGAACCATTCGTGATCCATGGCATGTACACGATCCAAGAGCGCAACGAGATCGTCGGTGATCTTTTCGAAAAAGTTGGTCTGGATCGAAGCTATCGTAGTCGATACCCACACGAACTTTCTGGTGGTCAACGCCAGCGTATTTCGATCGCGCGCGCCCTTGCGCTAAAACCCGATATCCTTGTGGCCGACGAACCAACTTCCGCTCTTGATGTTTCGGTCAAGGCTCAAGTGATTAACCTTATGCACGACTTGCAGGAAGAGATGGGGCTTTCAATTCTTTTCATAAGTCACGAACTAAACGTCATCCGTTCACTTGCCGATGAAATTGCCGTCATGCATAATGGACGCATTGTTGAACAGGCCCCAACTGAAACAATTTTCAAAGACGCTCAGCACCCGTATACGAAGTCACTTCTGAATGCGATTCCGTCTCTGGATGCGCGCAAACGAGTGCGAAGGTCCTTCATGACTGCCGAAGAGATTACCGCAAATATACCAAAAGTTTCGCAAGCAGACATCACTACGACCGCGAATGTGTCAACGACCGGTCCACAACTTGTCAATGTTTCTGAGGACCACAAAGTCGAAGCGATCGTAGAAGGTTAGGAGAGGTTAATGATAGGATATGTTCTTCGACGACTAATGTCGATCTGCGTTACTTTCTTCGTAGTATCAGTGCTTCTCTTTGTCATGATGCATGCAATTCCGGGTGGACCCTTTGACGCCGTTGAGATGCCACTTGATGATGCCGTCAAAGCCAAAATAATGGCACGCTATGGATTAGATCAGCCGCTTTACGTTCAATACCTGAAATACATGTGGGGTGTATTGCACTTTGATTTTGGCATACCCTACCAAAGCCCCGGGGAAACCGTGCTTGAGTTGTTGGGTCGGGCGTGGATTCCAAGCCTCGTTCTTGGTGGAGCTGGGGTTCTCATCGGTGCACCACTTGGTATCGCACTAGGACTTGTTGCCGCCTTGCACCGCAACAGCTGGGTCGACTATGTCGCGTCCGTGATCTCAACACTTGGTCTGACGGTTCCAGTATTTGTGACAAGCATGCTTTTGATCCTCGTCTTTGCTGTTTGGCTTAATTGGCTCCCAGCAAGTGGATGGGGTGAGCCAAAAAAGTGGATACTGCCGATCGTTGCATATGCTGCGATCCCAATGGCGACCTACGCGCGTTACACTCGTTCAGCGATGCTGGACACACTCAACAAACCGTTTGTAACCGTGTTGCGCGCAAAAGGGCTACCTGAGCGCAAAATCATCTTCCAACACGTGTTGAGAAACTCAGCCATTCCGATGGTCACTGTCTTTTTGCCGATGTTCATTGGGACAGCAACGGGAAGTATTTTTGTGGAGGCGATGTTTCGGGTTCCGGGTCTGGGTGCCTACTTCGTCTCTAGTATTGAAACGCGCGACTATCCTTTGGAAATGGCGCTGGTTTTGATGATAACAGTCATGTTCTGCTTGGCATATTTTCTTGCTGACATTGCCTATGCACTCCTTAATCCACGCATTCGGCTGGGGGGAAGATCGTCCAAATGACCCAAGAATCTAGTGCAATCAAATCAGCTAAACCGATTGAAAGCATAGACAATATGCTCGCGCCTCGAAACCCAATGTACTATGCGTGGCGTCGGTTTATTGCCAACAGGGCCGCCATTGCTTCAGGCTCGGTTTTGTCATTGATAATCTTGATGGCGATTCTTGCGCCGTTGATTACGCCGACAAGCTATGAGGAACAGAAGTTTCTCACCGAAAACCTCGCTTTTCCTTCAGCCAGCCATTGGTTCGGCGTCGACGATTTGGGCCGGGATTTCTACACCAGAATTGTGTATGGTGCGCGCATTTCACTTAGTATCGGGTTTGTTGCAGCGGCTTTTAGCGTTGTCATTGGCTTGCCTTTAGGGGCGGTGGCTGGATACTACGGTGGGACTGCAGATTGGCTCATCATGCGTATCATAGAAATTTTCAGCGTAGTTCCACCACTTTTGGCAGCACTGCTGCTGGCCGCACTGGCGGGTGGTGGCTTTGGCAATATTGTGCTGATAGCCGCGCTTTTTGGCTGGGTTCAGGTCTGCCTTTTGGTGCGTGGCCAAGTTATGGCATTTCGCAATCGAGAATTCATACGGGCGTCGCAAGCGCTCGGAGCATCGCCATTGTTTGTGATTTTCAGACACCTTATCCCAAATTCAATTTCTCCCGTCATCGTTGGGTTCGTACAAGCAATACCACTAGCGATGATGCTGGAAGCGGGTTTGAGCTTTCTGGGCGTTGGCATAGCGCCGCCGACACCAAGCTGGGGTCAAATGATAAACATTGGCATTAACTTCATGTTCTTTTATTGGCACCTTGCTTTATTTCCAACAATGGCTCTGGCGGTAACGGTTTTGACGACAACATTGTTTGGTGACGGGCTTCGCGATGCTCTTGATCCCACGTTGAAAGGGTAATTTTAGTGACTGAAAATCTCCGGGAGTTGTTCCACCTTCAAGAAGGATTGGTCTTCCTAAACCATGGATCGTTTGGAGCGTGTCCGAAACCCGTATTTAAGACCTATCAAGACTGGCAATTGACGCTCGAGAATCAACCAGTAGCGTTTTTGGATCAAGAACGCGGACTCCTAGATAATATGAAAGCGGCCCGGGTTGCAGTGGCCAAAGAGCTAGGGGCGAACGAGCAGGATATTGTTGGCGTGGAAAATGCGACTGCTGGTCTCAATGCGATTGCACGGTCTCAGGAATTAAAGCCCGGCGACGAAATTCTGACGAGCAACCACGAATATAACGCGCTTGAGAACACATGGAGATTTGTTGCGGATCGGACTGGCGCCAAAATCGTGGTCGCCGATATAGCTATTCCGCTACGGTCCGAAGATCAGTTTACGTCATCGATTTTGAAAAAGATGACAGAAAATACCAAGGTGCTATTCCTTAGTCACATCACCTCTCCAACCTCACTCGTTTTCCCAATTGAAAACGTCGTGAAGGAAGCCCGCAATCGTGGAATTATTACTGTGATCGACGGGGCTCATGCACCTGGACTGATCCATTTGAACCTCAATGAACTGAACGCTGATTTCTATTCTGGAAACTGCCACAAATGGATGATGGCACCTAAAGGATCGGCGTTCCTGTGGGCTCACAAAGACGTTCAGCATACTTTGGAACCAACCGTCATCAGCCACGGTTGGGTGCCTCAAAACGGGAACAAAAAACAGCTTGGCGCATTCGGAGACAGCCGCTTTATCGATTGCTTTGAGGTGCAAGGAACACGTGATCCAGCAGCGTGGTTTACCGTTCCCGCGGCGATTGAGTTTAAACAATTGCACAATTGGGAAAAAGTAAAGCGAAGAAGTTCTGAATTAGCTATGGCAACAGCTGTCACTATTTCCAAATTAACAAAAATCCCACTTTTTGCATCACATGAGTTCCTAGCGCCGCAACTTGTATCAATCCCTCTACCTGATTGTGACGTGGATGAATTGAAAAACCGCTTGCTCTCTGAGTATGACATCGAGATTCCGGTTTTTCGTTGGGCTGATATTTGCATCGTTCGTTTGTCTATCCAAGGCTACAATACCCAACAAGAAGCCGATGCGCTGGTTAACGCTATCTCAGAGATATTGGGATTGAGGTAGTCAGGTCAACGTTCGCAGGCGCATCTCGACGATATCAGAAGCACCAAACATCTTTTTGGCGGTGCAAGATCGACCTCTTGAACTTTTGTCGTCGGCTTTATTGCATGCAAACGTCGCGGCCTTCAAACGCCGTTCATACTCAGTGATAACTTTGGGTTTGTCTTTCAGCATCTCACGTAACTGTTCCTGTACGTGGCAGTCGTCCAAATATCGTGCATAACCTTTAGTACCCAAGACGCTTTTCAGTTGTCGATTTTGCACGATTTTTCTACGACTAAGTCGCTCCAGAACTTGTTTCAGTTTATCAATGCGTTTCTCTTGAGATTTCATGCTTAAATATCTCGGATTTAGATGCGGCGTTGGGTCCTTTATGGAGGTGATAATGGTGCCCTACCGGTACCAAAACAAAAAGGCATTTCTTGTGGATCGTATTAGCTCAAACCGCCATACTCTTTGCGCCCTAGATAATACGTCTGAATTATTAAGGCAAACATTGGCCCAAAGCGGTTCCACCAGAACCGGACCGTTTCATGGCTCACGTCAACACCCCGCTCATGAAGAAGGTCCTCCACATTACGAAGAGAAAGCGGAAATCGAACATACAGCATTACTGCAAGTCGGATGACTTCAGGGCTGGTTTTGAAGTAGCGAAATAGAGAATGTTTTGTCATTTGGCATGGTTACAAATTAGCTCTGCCCGCTTCAAGCAAGTTTAATTTGACAAAGCCAAATTAATAGGTCCTGAGCCTAGCTAATACTAATTTCAGAGATGGATGGGTTGCCCTGATTTATCAAATAAATGAAAATTGTCTGCAATTGGGCCCACAGATATTGTCTGCCCTGCGACAAGATTAGTTGTTCCGGATTGTCGAACGGTCAACGGATCTTCGTTGCCAATGTCGATGTAAAGAAAACTATCTGCACCCAGGTTTTCCGAATGGATAAGTTTGCCAGTCCAAGGGCCGTCATCTTGGACCTGGAGGTTTTCAGGGCGAATTCCAACAATATCCGCAGCGTACATAGATGCGTGATCACCCGAAAATATATTCATTTTTGGTGACCCAATAAACTGTGCGACAAACAGCGAATTGGGTGAATGATAAAGTTCTAAAGGGGTACCGACTTGCTGCACGCTTCCGTCTTTTAGAACAACAATCCTGTCAGCCATCGTCATTGCCTCGACCTGATCATGAGTAACGTAGATCATTGTCGTGTCGGCCATGTCTGCACTCAACTTAGATATTTCCAAGCGCATCTTTAATCTAAGTGCAGCATCAAGATTAGATAACGGTTCATCAAATAGGAATACTTTGGGATCACGAACGATGGCCCGTCCAATTGCAACCCTTTGACGTTGGCCACCTGAAAGTTCTTTAGGCAGTCGATCAAGGTAATCATCCAGATGCAACGTTTTAGCCACCCTCTGGACCAAAGCTTGCCGTTCCTTCTTGGGCATCTTTGCTATTTTCAAGGAATATTGCATATTTTCCGACACGGACATGTGCGGGTACAACGCATAAGTTTGAAAAACCATTGCAATGCCACGTTCAGACGCTGGTACGTCCTTCATTTGAATTCCATCAATTTCCAAGTTTCCGGAAGATAGCGATCCTAGACCTGCTATACAGCGAAGTAGGGTAGATTTTCCGCAGCCCGAAGGTCCAACAAATACAATAAATTCGCCTGAGTTTATTTCAAGATTTATGTCCTTCAGAACCCTGGTTTCGCCGAAAGATTTATTTAGATTAGTAATTTTCAGTTGGGACATTCTGGCTCCTACCTTACGAACACGGCTTTCTCAGTTTCTCGATTATCAAACATTTGAAATGCTTTTTCGGCTTCCTTTAGGTTGAAAGTATGAGTGGCAAGCCTCTCTAAGTCGATCTTATGCGTATCAATTAGCTTTAAGATTTCTGCATATTCGTGAATGCTAAAATACCATGATCCAAAAACAGTGAGTTGTTTGCGGATCAGATGATCAGAGGTTTTGATAGTCGTTTCTTGATTTTCACCGACCAGAGCAATTTTAGCCATTGGGGCCGCCGCATCCAGCGCCATATTATGGGCTTTTGTACTTCCCGAGCAGTCGATTGCGCCCGAAAGTCCCTCACCCTTTGTGAATTCTTTTATGGCGTCAAGAGTTGATGGGTCGGTGGGGTCCAAGACTAAATCAGCACCCAGCCCGGAAGCAAATTTTCGCCGCTCCTCGACAGGATCCAATGCAAGAACTTTCCCCCCCATCGCCTTTGCAGCGAGTATGCCTGCCGCTCCCATTGGTCCTAAGCCCCAAATTCCAATTTGTGATAGCCCATTGACCCCAACTTTTCGGCAGGCGGAAACGAGTGTCCCAAATGCGTCAGTCGAGATAGCTGCCGCAAGATGAGACATCCCCTTGGGTGTCTTAAGTAAATTTCGAGCAGGTACTTTTAGAAACTCTGCATTGCCGCCATCCATAGTGAAGCCAAGGCATTTCCACTTATGGCAGAGATAGTTGTGGCCGGTCCGGCAGTGATGGCAGACGCCACATCCAACAGCCAAATAGACCGCTACGTTGTCCCCATTTTCGAATTCAGTAACGGCTTCTCCTATCTTGACCACAACGCCAGATGGCTCGTGACCGCAAATGAAATCATCAGAATTACCACCGCTAATTACAGCATTTCCATAGTAAAGCGACAGGTCCGATCGGCAAATGCAACTTGCCTTCATTTCGACCAATACTTCGTCGGGGCCAGGTTCGGGTACAATTGCAGTTCGGACGTGGACCTGCTTATTCCCCGGTAAATATACCGCTGTCATTCTTGCCATTTTGTATTTCCTTCTGTCTGATTTTTGCTCACTTGACGGCTCCGGCCGAAAGGCCACGAACGAAAGAGCGTTGCATTGCTAGAAATAACACGACGAGTGGAGCAAATGCGATTAAGCCCGCTGCCGCTATCCCGCCATAATCAACGCCATATCTACCCTGAAGGCTGGCAGCACCGACGGTAATTGGTTTGAGTGTTTCTGTTTGCAGCACGACAAGTGGCAACAGGTACTCCTGCCAAGAAAACAGAAATACAATCAATATTAGAGACATGATTCCAGGGCGAACTACAGGCAGGACAACTCGGATGAAGGTTTCGAACGGTGTAGCGCCGTCCATTGTCGACGCCTCAATAAGTTCATCCGGAACATCTTGCATAACAGTCCGCATCAAGAAGATAGAGAATGGTAGCAAAAGAGCTGCTTGGGGAAGAATGACGCCAATGTGGCTATCGATCATGCCAAGCGTTTGTAGATTTCCGTAAAGAGCTACGATCACGGATGGTGCTGGAACTACGAGGCCCGCGAGAAATAATGCGAACATAGGTTCGCGGCCTCGAAACTTCATTTTGGCAAATGCATATCCTGCTGGTGGAGCACATAGCACCACTAAGATCGTGACGGATGCGGAAATTTTCATTGAATTCATAAAAAATACGGAGAAACCAGAATCGCCCCAAACTCGCGAAAAGTTCTGCCAATTTGGAGGCCAAGGCATAGTTAGGGGACCTGAAAATAGATCTGCTTCACTTCTCATTGCTGCAAGTATCACGAGGTATACAGGCGTGAGCGCATAAATCACAAAAATACCAAGTATCAAGGTTTGAAGCGGTTTTGTAAGTTTTATCATTTTGACCGCAATATCCAGAAGCTGATTGAAGAGATGGAGAGAACGATCGCGAGCAAAACAACTGAGAGAACTGCGGCATAACCAAAGTCACCAACCAAAAAAAACGTCTTGTAGACATGCGTTGTTAATACTTCGGTTGCGTAGCCTGGACCTCCTTGCGTGGTTACCCAAATAAGATCGAAAAACCGCATTGCTTCAATGGCTGCGTACAGGCCAAGAAACAGAGTAGAGTTTTTGAGCAATGGAACTGTGATGTCCCGGAATTTTCGCCACCATTTGGCACCATCGATTTCGGCCGCTTCATAAAGTGACGGATCAATGGATTGGATGGCAGCAAGGTATATCACAACACAGAAACCAAAGAACGTCCAAGCTCCAACAACATTGAGCGATAATAGTGCAGTATTGGATTCAGCTAACCAGGCTCCCGCAAGGCTACCAAGCCCAACACTATCGAGAACAAAATTCAACAGTCCGAAAAGAGGATTGTAAATCCAGCCCCAGATAATTCCTGCAACGACTAGCGGAATTGTACGGGGAATAAAGTAAATCGCGGCCATCCATCTTATAGTTGAACTATTTCGTTCAGCCAAAATAGCAGACAGCAAAAGGCCAGCCATCAATGGAAACGCCAAAGTAAGCGCGACCCAAATGGCGTTGTGGCCTAATGCTGCCCAGAATACTCCGTCACTGCCTAGCCGACTATAGTTATTTAAGCCTACAAATTGACCAATAATACCATTATCCCAGTCAAAAAAACTGTATCCGACCACTTGAAGTATTGGGAGTACCACAAATACCGAATATAGTATTAATGCGGGAAGCAGAAAAAAATAAGCGGTACGAGAAGTCATAAGAAGCTCCGGAATTAGAGGACGGGTACAAGGATATGCACCCGTCTATGTTTGTTATGGCCTCCAGCGTTCGCCGTTAGCAATCGCGAGTTCCCAAGAAGTTTGCATTTTGTTGAGGAACTCGTCGGCAGTTGTTTCGCCTCCGATCAGGAGCTGAAGCTCTGGATATAGAACCTGCGTTACACTTTCCGGAAGTGTGGTATGCAGGTCGTAGAAATTGTTTTCGGTTGTCGAGAGCCCCGCAGTGAAGAACTCTTGGACAACCGGATCAGCTCCCCACTCAGAAAGCTCCTCAGGTGTAGTTCCAATGACCACAGTGTTGGCTTTTTGCACCCAAATCTGTTTGGCTTCATCGCCTAGCAAACAGTTAAGATATGCCGCAGCAGCGTCTTGAGTTTCACTACTTGCAGAAGCAGACAACTGCCATTGTGAGCCTTCACCCCACATTGTTCCTGCTTCAATTCCGTCAACCATTGGAGGCAACATAAAGACGCCAAGATCAATGTCTGTTGCGCCACGGATCATATCTTGCAAAACCCATGTTCCGGTTATGGTCATTGCGGCATTGCCCGATAGAAATAGTGCGTTGGCCTCATCGTATCCAACCCCATTGAACCCACGTGGGAAGTATCCATCGTTAGCCCAAGCTTGAAAGTTTTCTGCAGCCAATTTGAAGGCGTCATTTGTCCAAGGGGTGTCTCCGAATAAAACAGCTTCTTCAGCAGCCTTACCCGCGGTTAACCCAAGAATTAGGCTGAATGTGTTTGTCGCTGGCCAACGGCCTCGATTGCCAAATGACACCGGTACAATTCCGGCGGATTTGAAAGTTTCGGCCGCGGCTTGAAATTCCGCATAAGTCGTTGGGAGACTAATGCCATGTTCAGCGAAGAGTGTCTTGTTATAGTAAACACCCATAAGATCTTGTTCCATGGGAACGCCATAGAGAGAGCCCTCATAGGAGTTGCGCCCCCGATAGAAATCGTTGATGTGGTCCCAACCATACTGTTCATAATATCCATCTAGAGGGGCCAATGCGCCAACTCTTGCATAACCTGCCAAAACTGACGCAGCAGGCCAAGTATAAGCGAGGTCGGGTGTTTTACCGGCTGAAACTGCTAGACGATAGCTATCCCGAATTCCGATGGACGGTGCAATTGTTCGTAAGATTGAAGCACCATCTATTGCTGGCGCGCAGGTTAAAATCAACTCGTCCATGGCCGGTCCAGCAGCAGAGATTCCTGATTGAGAAAATTGGTCCCATTGAGTTACAACCGTCTCCGCTTGAACGGCCGTAACCGTTGAGACGATCGTGATTGCTCTGATTGCAAATTTATTCATGTTTTCCATCCCTTTATTGTTGTCCGGTTTTTGAACCGGTGGCTAAGGTCGATCAAATGATCGATCTTAAATAGTCGTGGGCGCGCCGAGCCATATCGTCGGGCTCCACATTTCGTCGATTAAAACCAATCTCCATTGCCAAATACCCACCGTACTCGACGTCGCGAAGCGCTTGAATTATAGACACATAGTCGACTACTCCACTGCCAGGGGGGCCTCGATCCAAATCGGCTAAATGTATGTGTTTTAACCGCTTTCCGAGCCGGTAAATGTAGTCGGTTGGAACCTCGTTTCGATAGAGCGTGTGAAACGTATCGAACATTGCACCAATGTTTGGTTTGTCCACTTGGTCCATCAGTTCGATAACATCATCGCAACTATCAATTAGGTTGCTATCCGAAGACGTCGGCTCAATCGCGATTGTCAGATCCGGCGCAAATTCCGCAATCTCATTGAGAGATTCAGAAGTCCAAGACCAAGCGTCTTTTCTACTTGTGCCAAATATTTGCCAGCCCGCAATATACATCAAAGTTGGAGCACCCC
>Ga0233444_10003660_pt1 | contig 15121 bp, 15 predicted proteins | sample SI_124_October20_6_FD_182792 | JGI IMG/M metagenome (GOLD analysis project Ga0233444, IMG submission 182792) | Seawater microbial communities from Saanich Inlet, British Columbia, Canada - SI_124_October2016_10_MG | ecosystem: Environmental > Aquatic > Marine > Inlet | place: Canada: British...
GATCAATATTATAAATTTTATTAAATAAAACATCAGGTATATTATTTAATTTCTTTTTATTAAAATCCTCATTCTTTGCATTAATTTTATTAATCTTTACTATGTGTAAATTATTATCTTTAGATACTTCATTAAAAGATTTTCCATCTAAAACTTGATTTTCAATAATATCTAATTGTTTAAAGAAAGCTTCATCATAATTAGAATTTTCACTTACAAGATCAGGCTTAATTTCTGCGTATTGAATTGATTTGAATTCAACGAAAAATATATTTTTATTTCTTTCATAGAGTTTTTTGACATCATCTGCAGCAGGTTTGTTTTTAGCATGATATTTCTCAAGATCTATAAATTGTATTGTTTTAGTTTGATTTTCTTTTCTAAATTCTTGAGTAATTAAATTTTCGGGAATCACAATTCCTCCAGCTAAAGAACTTAAGAACTGCCTTCTTTTTTCTTGTTCAACAATATTTGCCTCAAATTGAGGTGCTGTTATTCCACTTTTTATAAGAAATTTTTCATATTCTGTTCTAGAAAATTTTTTATCTTTAAAAAAAAGTTTGTCATTTTTAATTATTTTTCTAAGAGAATTATCATTTACAAGTAAATCATTTTTATCAATTTCTAACGCCATGATTTTCCTACCTATGTATTGAGACAATATTTTTTCAACTAAATCTGTCTTTGCTAAGTTTTTGATTTGCTCATCACTAAGATTTATTTGCCTTAAATAATTCATAAACTCTTGTGTGTTAATTTTTTCTGAGTCAATAGTAGCTATAACATTTTGATTACCACCTCTAAATACGTCACCCATACCCCAAAAAACAAAGGGAAGGATAATGATGCCCACTAAGAGCTTAATAAAAAAAGATTTTGATAATTTGCCTATTGAAGTTGTCATTATAATAATTTATTACATTTTAAATTATACACCTATAGATTAAATTTAAAATTAAGGCAAATTATGAGATATTTTATTGGAAATTGGAAAATGTTTGGCACTCCAGCGTCTTTAAACATATTAAATAAGATAAGTTTATATAATTCAAAAGATAAAAACCGAAATAAATATAGAGTTATAATTACACCCCCTTATACGTTAATAGAGAGTTTCTCAAAATTTTTTAAAAATAAGAAAATTTCTATTGGTTCACAAAATTGTTACCAAAAAGAACAATTTTCTTCTAATACTGCTGCTGTTAGCCCTTATATGTTAAGAAGTGTCGGAGCCAAATACACTTTAATAGGACATTCTGACAATAGGGGAGAAGGCGATAGCGATGTCATGCTTAAAGATAAAGTGAATTTTGCTTTGAAAAATAATTTAAAAGTAGTTTTCTGCATAGGAGAAAATATGTCAGAGAAAAAAAACAAGAAAACATTTAATGTTTTAAAAAAACAATTAACTAAAGTTTTAGAAAAGAAATTAAATAAAAATAATATTATAGTTGCCTACGAACCTGTCTGGTCTATTGGAACAGGTAAAATACCTAGCGAAATAGAATTAAAAAAAACTACAATTTACATTAAAAAAGTCCTCAAAAATATTTTTAAGAAAAACAGCCCAGCAGTTCTTTATGGGGGATCAGTTGATGGAAATAATGTAGAAATGTTTAAACAAATTAAGGAAATCGATGGTTTTTTAATTGGTGGAGCTTCTAAATCTTCTAAAAAATTTATTGATATAATAAAGAATTACTATAAATAAATATCATGGAAAGTTTATTAGTATTTATTAATATAATATTAGCAATAATTTTAATCATCACCATTCTTTTGCAACGATCAGAGGGCGGAGCTCTAGGACTTGGTGTTTCACAGGATAATTTCACAACCGCAAGAAGCATGGGTAGCTTTCTAACTAAATTTACAGCTATTGTTGCGACCTTATTTATTATTTGCAGTATAACTATAGTCGCAATTTCTAGGGATGAATTTCGTGAAACGCAGTCAGTGCTTGAGCAAGAGGAAGAAAAAAACTCAAACCTTCCACAAATACCCCAATCAAAATAATTAAGACTTTGTAATTAATCAAATTTAAAGTATAACATACTTCCATGGCGCGATATATATTCGTTACTGGCGGCGTGGTTTCATCTTTGGGCAAAGGATTATCGTCAGCTTCACTAGCTTATCTATTACAGTCAAGAGGTTATAAAGTTAGAATTAGAAAACTTGATCCGTATTTAAATGTTGATCCAGGAACAATGAGTCCTTTTCAACATGGTGAAGTTTTTGTAACGGATGATGGAGCAGAAACAGATTTAGACTTAGGACATTACGAAAGATTTTCAGGAATATCTGCAAAAAAATCAGACAATATAACTACTGGTAGAATTTATAATGATGTTTTAAAAAAAGAACGACAAGGAAAGTATCTAGGTAAGACAGTTCAAGTTATTCCTCATATTACTAATAGAATAAAAGAATTTATAGAACACGATGTTTCAAAAGAAGATTTTGTAATTTGCGAAATTGGAGGAACTGTTGGTGATATAGAAAGTTTACCTTTTTTAGAAGCCATAAGACAATTTTCTAATGAAAGTGGAAAAAAAAATTCTTTATTTATTCACTTAACCCTTGTGCCTTACATGAAGGCTTCAGACGAAATTAAAACAAAACCCACTCAACACTCAGTAAAAGAACTTAGAAGCATAGGGATCCAACCAGATATTATTATTTGTAGATCAGAAAGACCTATTCCTTTAGACCAAAGAACTAAAATATCCTTATTCTGCAACGTTTCAATAAATGATGTTATCGAAACAGTTGATGTAAAAACAATTTATGAGGCTCCAATAAGTTTTAATAAAGAAAAGTTAGATGAAAGAGTTTTGAAATTTTTTAAAATTAAAACTAAGAAAAAAGTAAATCTTCAGCCATGGAAAAAAATTACTCATTTAGTTTTAAACACTAAAAATAAAGTTAATATAGCAATTATTGGAAAATATGTTGAATTAAAAGATGCCTACAAGTCTCTAGATGAAGCTTTAACTCATGGAGGAATAGCAAATAAATTAAAAGTTAATCTTGTAAGAATAGAATCCGATTATTTAAAGACAGCAGAAATTAAAAAAAAATTAAATAAAGTATCTGGAATATTAATTCCGGGGGGATTTGGAAAAAGAGGTGCAGAGGGAAAAATTGCAGCAATAAATTACGCCAGAAAATATAAAATTCCTTTCTTAGGAATTTGCTTTGGGATGCAAATGGCAGTTATAGAATTTGCTAGAAATGAATTAAATATTAAAAATGCGACATCTAGTGAGTTTGATTCATCAAAAGCATCTGTTGTTGGATTAATGAGCGAATGGATTAAAAACGGAAAAATAATGAAAGGAACTGATAAAGACTTGGGTGGCACAATGCGATTAGGAAGCTATGAAGCTAAACTTTTAAAAAATTCTTTAATTAACAAGATATATAAATCCACAAAAATTAATGAAAGACATCGTCATAGATACGAAGTTAATATTAACTTCAAAGAAGAATTTGAGAAAAAAGGAATGATTTTTTCAGGTTTATCTCCAGATAATAAGCTACCAGAGATAATTGAACTTAAAGAACATCCTTGGTTTATTGGAGTTCAGTTTCACCCAGAATTTAAATCTAGACCTTTGTCCCCACATCCTTTATTCTCTTCATTTATAAAGGCCGCTAAAATCAACTCGAATAAATAATGAACAATCATAAAGTAAAATGCGCAAATTTCGAAATTTCTAACGATAAACCCTTCACATTAATTGCAGGTCCATGTCAGCTAGAAAATGAAGTACATGCCATTAAAATTTCTACTGAACTAAAAAAAATTACAAGTGAATTAGGAATTAATTTAATTTACAAAACTTCTTTTGATAAAGCCAACAGAACAAGTTTAAAAAGTAAAAGAGGAATGGGTTTAGAAAAATCTTTACCTATTTTTGATAAAGTTAGAAAAGAAGTTGGTTTACCAGTTTTGACTGATGTACACACAGCTGAGCAATGTGAAATCCTAAAAGACCATGTAGATGTTTTACAAATTCCAGCATTCTTATGTCGACAAACAGATTTATTGATAGCTGCAGCTAAAACTGGAAAAGTAATTAATGTTAAGAAAGGTCAATTTTTAGCTCCATGGGATATGGCGAATGTAGTTAAAAAAATTGAAGAGTCAGGTAATAAAAATATTTTAATAACAGAGCGAGGTGCAAGTTTTGGATATAATACTCTTGTATCAGATATGAGAGCTTTGCCTATAATGTCCAAATTTGGTTTTCCTATTGTGTTTGATGCAACACATTCAGTTCAACAACCAGGCGGTATGGGTGAAAAAAGTGGAGGTCAAAGAGAGTTTGTTCCATACTTAGCGCGTGCAGCTATAGCAGTAGGAGTTGGTGCTATTTTTATGGAAGTACATGAAGACCCAGATAACGCACCATCTGATGGACCAAATATGGTGCCTTTAAATGAAGTTAAAGCTTTGTTAAAAAAGTTAACTGAAATTGATAAGTTAGTTAAATAAAAAAATGGCAAAAATCAAAAGTGTTAAAGGCAGACAAGTTTTTGATAGTAGAGGAAATCCTACTGTCGAAGCTGAGGTTTTTTTAGAAAACGGAATATCAGCCACAGCAATTGTTCCATCTGGTGCATCTACGGGGGCATACGAAGCTCATGAATTAAGAGATAATAATAAGAACAAATTTTTAGGCAAAAGTGTTAACAATGCAGTTTCAAATATTAATAATAAAATTTTTTCCAAATTAAAAGATTTAAATTCAGATGATCAGTCAAATTTAGATAATATTTTACTAAAACTAGATGGGACTGAAAATAAAACAAATTTAGGAGCAAACGCTACTCTAGCCGTATCATTAGCAATCGCTAAGTGTTCAGCGTTATCAAATAAAAAATCTCTTTTTAAAAATTTAGGAAAATCTTATGCTCTACCTATTCCTTTAATGAATATTATCAATGGAGGAGCGCATGCTGATAATGATCTAAATATTCAGGAATTTATGATCAGGCCAGACTCTGCAAAAAATTTTATGGATGCTATTGAAAAATGTTTTCTCGTAATTCAAAATCTTAAAAAATTACTACAGTTAAAAAAAATGCTTACAAATGTAGGTGACGAAGGAGGTTTTGCTCCGTCAATTAATACAAATGAAGAAGCATTAGAACTAATTGTACAAGCTATAGAAAAATCAAATTTAGAACCGGGAAAAGATGTTGTTATATGCCTTGATGTTGCTGCTAATGAATTACTTAACAAAAAAGGGGAATATTCAATTCAGTCAACAAACTCTTTATCAGTGGATGATACAATAAATTACTATAAAAAATTAACTTCAAGTTATCCTATCAAATCTATAGAAGATCCTTTTGCAGAAAGTGATTGGGACGCATGGAAAAAAATTACAAACATAATTGGAAATAATGTTCAAATAGTTGGTGATGACTTGTTTGTTACAAATACAAAACGTCTAGAAAAAGGAATTAAAGAAAAATCGGCAAACTGCATACTTGTTAAGCCTAATCAAATAGGAACCTTAACAGAAACTCTTGAAGTAATTTCAATGGCAAAAAAAGCTGACTTTAATACTATTATTTCTCATAGATCAGGTGATACAGAAGACACCTTTATTGCCGATTTGGCCGTAGCTACAATGGCTTCACAAATTAAAACTGGATCTCTAGCTAGATCTGAAAGAGTAGCTAAATACAATAGATTATTACGCATAGAGGAAGAGCTTGGCAATCAAGTTAAAATGGCTAGAATCTAGCTTATGAAATTTTTTGAGAGTTTTAAAAAAAGAAAATTTCTTTTATTTAATATTTTTTTTAGCTTATATATTGTAATCAATCTTATTGGTGGAGAAAGAGGTTTAGTGTCTTATTTTCATAAAAAAAATACTTATCAGGAACTATTAAAAAAAAATGAAAAATTAACAGTTGAGTTATCTAGTTTAGATCATAAAATATCATTAATTAATAAAAATGACTCTGATTATTTAGATATGTTATACAGACAAAAATTTAATTATGTGACTGAAGACCAATTAATCATTAAATTAAAATGAGTGAAAAAGTTAGGCATCCAGAAAAAGTAAATAAACCTATTAACCCCATTAAGAAGAAACCTGAATGGATTAGGTCTAGAATAATAGACTCAAAGGTTTTTTTTCAAACAAAACAAGTCATAAACAAAAATAATTTAGTTACCGTTTGCCAAGAAGCGAATTGTCCAAATATTACTGAATGTTGGAGTAAAAAACATGCAACCTTTATGATTATGGGAGACACATGCACAAGAGCTTGTGCTTTTTGTGATGTTAAAACAGGCAAACCAAATAATCTTGATATTTTTGAACCTGTAAAAATTGCTACAGCAGTTCAAAATTTAAATTTAAAGCATGTGGTTATTACTTCCGTAGATAGAGATGACTTAGAGGATGGTGGTTCAGAACATTTTTATAAAGTTGTAAAAGCTACAAGAGAGAAAAATCCAACAACCTCAATTGAAGTCTTAACACCAGATTTTTTAAGGAAAGGTGATGCTTATAAAAAAATACTAAAAGCTGACCTCGATGTTTTTAATCATAATATAGAAACTGTGCCTAGACTCTATACAAAAGTTAGGCCTGGAGCACGTTATTTTGCTTCACTAGAACTTTTAAAAAATGCCAAAAAATTTAATAAAAAAGTCTTTACTAAATCAGGAATAATGGTTGGTTTAGGGGAAACTAAAGAAGAAGTGGTACAAGTTATGGATGATCTTAGATCAGCAGATGTAGATTTTATTACTATTGGTCAATACCTGCAACCTTCAATAAAACATCATCCTTTAGAAAGATATTATCATCCTGAAGAATTTAAAGAATTTGAAGATACAGCAAAGACAAAAGGTTTTTTATTAGTTTCTTCATCTCCTTTAACAAGATCCTCCTATCATGCTGATGATGATTTTAGAAAACTACAGAGCGCAAGAAATAAGCAAATTGAATGTCATCCACCTCAATAAAAAAAATCATACCTTGTAAAAAAATTTCACTTATTGAAATGGTTCTTGATATTGAAAAATATCCAGAATTTGTTCCATGGTGTATTGAAGGAAAGGTACATGATAAAAATGAAAGTGAGGATCTAATTTCTTTTAACGGAGATTTAAAAGTAGGTAAAAGCATCTTAAATGAAACCTTTTTTAGCCAAGTTACTTATTATAAAGAAAAAGATAAAATAATTGTAACCAATCTTGACGGTCCACTTAAACATCTTAAGAATGAATGGATGTTCAAAGAAGTAAATAATGCAACACAATTGGAATTTTTTATCGATTTTGAATTAAAAAATCCTATCTTAAATTCAATTATGAAAAAATCTTTTGAATTAGGACTTAATAAAATAGCTAAGTCTTTTGAAGAAAGAGCAATTAAACTATATAAATAATGTTAACTGTAACGGCTTTATTAATAGTTTTATCAATTATTTGTAAATTCTTAATTTCATACATAAAAAAAATTAGAACAGGTGATCAAAATGAAAATGATTTAACTTATTGGATGTTTTCTTATGATTTTAAAGGAAAGAATAAAGAATGGGTCCCTGAAGAAGATAATCTATTAAAAAGAAAGAGAACTAGAAATACATTAATTTTTGTTCTTTACATGAATGTTTTTTTAATTTTTTTAACTTTTAACATATTTATTGCGCATCTTTTGGATATAATTATAAATATCAAAAGATTTACCTATCCTATTTGATTAATTTTATTAATAAATTAAGAGTTTTTCTGACAGTTTGTTTCTGAATTAGTGCTCTTCCTTTATTTTTAAAATTACATTTATTTACTATAACTTTTTTACCAATTTTTATTCCAATATAAACTAAACCTACTGGCTTTAGTTTAGAGCCACCTGTTGGACCGGCTAGACCAGTTATAGAAATACATATGTTTGATTTACTGATTTTACTAAGATTACTAACCATTGCTAAGCAGCATTGAATGCTAACAGCTCCATATTTTTGAATAATTTTTTTTGAAACTTTTAATATAGTTATTTTAGATTGATTAGAGTAAGTGACCAATCCCATAGAGAATACTGTAGAGGATCCATTCACAGATGTTATTGCGCTAGAAAGTAATCCTCCCGTACAAGACTCTGCAAAAGAAATTTTCAGTTTTTTTTTTCTCAAAATAGAAACTACATTTTGATTTAAATTCATAAAAAAAATTTCGATTTAATCAGCATAAAAATAACTAGTGTTAACACCACGTATAAACCGGCAATAACATCATCTAAAATAACTCCAAAACTATTTTTAAATTTTTTATCAAAGTAATTTATTGGAAAAGGTTTTTTAATATCAAAATATCTAAATAGAATAAAAATATAAAGATAAAACAGAGTTGCTTCTTCTGTATTTTTTAAAGTCCCGTGACTTATTTCGTAAAGGTAAATAGGTATAGATTGACCGATAAATTCATCTATAACAACTTCTTTTGGATCTTTATTAACGTTATCTTTAATATATTTACTAACTGCATAAAATGAATAAATAAAAATTAAAATAAGAAGTAAGAGTATAACTTTATTAGATAAATTAATAATATGAAACAAAGTAAATAAAAAAATTGTTGTTATAAACGAAGCAATTGTACCGGGAGCAAATCTAAAAGATCCAATTCCGAAACAAGTAACAAATAAATAGTTGAGTGTTTTAATCATATTTAATTATCGATATTATCACTTCACAAGCAATAGCTTTTTCTTTTCCAATAACTCCTAATTTCTCTGTGGTCTTGCCCTTAATATTTATTTGACTTTTATTAATTTCACAAAATTTAGCAATGTTATCTATCATTTTGTTTTTATATTTTTTAATTTTAGGTGTTTGAGTAATAATATTTAAATCCATATTGTTTATAAAACACCCTTTAGATTTAATCAGTTCTATTACTTGTTTTAATAAAATTGTTGATCTTATGTTCTTAAATTTTTTGCTATTGTCAGAAAACATTTCCCCTATGTCTCCTAGTTTACAAGCCCCAAGAATTGCATCTATAATTGAATGTAAGACTGGATCTCCATCTGAATGTCCTAAAGTACCTAAAGATGATTTAATTTTTAAACCAGCCAAATAAAGTTTTCTTTTTGGAATAAGTCTGTGAACATCAAATCCTATTCCAATATTTTGATAAGATTTATATATATTTTTTAAATTTTGAAAATCTGATTGATCTGTAATCTTAAAATTATTTTTTTCACCTTCTATAAATTTAATTTTATTTAAGTCCATGTATAAAGATATATCATCATCTTTATATTTAGCAGAGTTTGATTTATGCAATTTATAAATTTCTTTTAATTTGAAGGCTTGAGGTGTTTGAGTTAAAAATAGATTATCTCTCTTTTTTCCTAACATATATTCGTTTTTACTGGACTCTATTATTTGTTTTACAGCGTCATGAATTTTAATTTTTGGTATTACTGCTCTGAAATTATTCATATTCTTTATAATTGAATTTAATAATTTTAATGAAAAATTTGGTCTTGCGGCATCATGTATAAGGACTTTAGTGACACTCTTTTTTTTTATTAAGTATTTTAAAGCATTATAAGTTGATTTCTGTCTGCTATTGCCACCGGCAATTAATTGTACATTTTTAAGCTTAAGTAATTTGACTCGTTTAGTGTCTTTTTTGTTATAGACAATAAGAATTTTTTTTATTTCTTTAAATTGACGTGCTTTATTAACGTTTATTTCGATTAATGATTTACCAGCTATTTTTTGATAAGGTTTTGGAATATTAGATTTAAATCTATGACTATTTCCTCCAGCAAGAATTATTAAACAAAAACTCATGGTATAAACTTATATAATATTTATATAAATATTTAACGATTATTTAAGATGTTTAAAATTATAAAAAATTTCAATTGGATTATTTTATCGTCATTTTTATGTATTTTTATGGGTATTGTTACTTTTTTAACATTCATAAATGAGGGATTTGTTTCTTTAACAGACAAAAATTTACAAACACTATTAATTATTGACTTATTACTATTATTAATTTTTTTTACATTAATCTTTAATAATTTTTATAGATTTTATTCTTCAGGAAAAAAAAATAAAAAAGGTTCACAGACTAACCTTAAATACATCTCTTTTTTTTCATTATTTACAGTTATTCCCTCCTTAGTTGTTGCTATATTTTCATTATTTATTTTTAACTTCGGTATTCAAAATTATTTTGATAACCAAATTACAAAAGCAGTTAATAACTCTTTTGATGTAGCTAAAAATTATTTAGAGGAAAGTAAAGAAAATGTTTTATCTGATGTAATATTAATGAGTGTAGGACTTAATCGAGCTTCAAGGTTTTATTATTCAAATCCTGATCGTTTTAAAAATATTATGAGATCAGAAAAGATTTTGAGAAGAATCGATGATATTTATTTAATAGATAGTTTAGGAAATGTACTACTATCAGATGTCAGAGATATAACAGAGGAACTTGTGATTCCTTCTGATGAAGATTATGACCAAGTCTTAGAAGGTCAACCAGTTTTTATTACAGGTAGTTTGGATAACAAAACAACGGTAATGACAAAATTAAATTCATTAGTTGATACATATTTGTATATTTCTAGAAATATTGATCCTGAAATTTTAAGATATTTGAATGAAACAGAACAAGCCGTAAGTTTTTATTATTCTGTTGAAAATAGTCAAACAGGAATAAAAGTAACTTTTGCAATTATTTATATAATCGTAATTACTTTATTATTATTTTTATCTACAGCTATTGCTATTACGTTTGCTTCCAGACTTACAAAGCCAATCATTAATTTAATTGGAGCTTCTGACTCAATTAGTAAAGGTGCTTTAGATGTAAAAGTTCCCGATCTTGATACAGATGATGAATTTAAACAACTAAATCAAAATTTTAATTCCATGATAGAAAGATTAAAAGAACAACAGAATAAACTTCTTGCAACCGAAAGATATGAAGCATGGGAAACTGTTGCTAGAAAATTGGCACATGAAATAAAAAATCCTTTAACACCAATACAATTATCGATAGATAGCCTCAGAGAAAAGTATAAAAGTAAACTTGTTAATAATGATAGTCAAGAATTTGAAAAATATTTAGAAACAATAAATCGACAAATTAAAGATATTGAAAAATTAGTCAATGAGTTTTCTAACTTCGCAAGAATGCCTAGACCAATACTTAAAAAAATAAATATTGTTAGTTTGATTAACAAATCATTAGATTTTATTAAAATGACTTCAAAAAATTCAATAAAGCTAATTGTAAGTTCAAAAAATAAATTTATTAATGGAGATGAAGATCAACTCAATAGAGTAATTATTAACTTGATAAAAAATTCAGATGAGTCCTTTTTAGATAGGGTAGAAAAAAACCCTAATTTTAAAGGAAATATTGACATAGAAATTTATGAGAATAATGACTATATAATCATTAAATTGATAGATAATGGCACAGGAATTACAGACCCTAAAAAAGCAATGACGCCTTATTTCACTACAAAAAAAACAGGAACAGGACTTGGTTTACCTATAGTAACAAAAATTATAAATGAACACTCAGGTATCTTTTCCATCAAAAATAAATTAAATGGAATCGGTACTGAAGTTAAAATCTCATTTCCAAAATAAATGCTTAAAGAAATTTTAGTCATAGATGATAATTCAGATATACGTTTTTTAATTTGCAATATTTTAAAAGAACAAAACTTTGAGGTACGTTCGGCTGCAAATTATGATCAGGCTGTTTTAGAGATAAATAAACGTATACCTGATTTAGCAATAATCGATATTAAGTTGGATAAGCCTGATAAAGATGGAATTGATCTTTTAAAATTAATTATAAAAAAGAATAAATCTACCCCAGTTATAATGATTTCAGGTCATGCCACAGTTCAAATTGCTGTTGAAGCAACAAGGCTAGGAGCGTATGAATTTATAGAAAAACCTTTTTCTAAAGAAAAAATATTAAATTATGTTAAAAGGGCATTAGAGTCTTCAAAGCTTAAAAAAGAAAAAGATATAATTGAAGATAAATTATTTCATTCATTTAAATTAATTGGAAAAAGCCCTAATATCATTAAGGTTAAAAAAATTATAGAAAAACTATCTACTTCAGAAAGTAGAGTTTTAATATCTGGTCCAACCGGTACAGGTAAAGAACTAGTTGCCAGAAAAATTCATAAAAATTCATCTAGGTCAAAAGAACCTTTTGTAATTATAAATGCCGCCTTACTAAAAGAAAAAACATACGAAAAAGAATTATTTGGAGAAGAATTACACGATGGGAATATTTCTTTTGGTGCTCTTGAAAGAGCCAATAAAGGAACATTGTTAATTGATGAAGTTTCGGAAATTCCTTTTGAAACTCAAGCAAGCGTCTTAAGAGTTCTAATTGATCAAAAATTCAAAAGATTTAATGGCATTAAAGATATTAGTGTTAATATTAGACTTATATCTTCAACCTCTAAAGATTTGAGCGAATTAGTAAAAATAAATAAATTTAGGGAGGATCTTTTTCATAGATTAAATGTAATGCCAATAGAATTAACATCATTAGTTTCAAGAACTGAAGACATTCCATTATTAATTGATTATTTTAAAAATAAACTTTCTGATATAAATGGCGTTCAAGAACCAGAAATAGATATTAAAAATGATAGTTTGTACACATACAATTGGCCAGGTAATGTACGTGAATTACGAAATTTAGTTGAAAGAATAACAATTTTATCTTCAAATGAAAGCAAGGAAAAAATAAATAAAATTATTAATGATATTTTAAACCCTTCAACAAAAATAAATGCGAATAAAAATATTTTAGAACAATCTTTTCAATCACCTTTAAAAGAAGCTAGAGAGTATTTTGAAAAAGAATATTTAACCAATCAGCTTAAAAAACATCATGGAAATATATCAAAAACTGCAGACTTTATAGGCATGGAAAGATCTGCATTACACAGAAAATTAAAATCTCTAGGAATTAAAGGTATAAATTAATATATGAACATTATTATATGTGGAGCCGGCAAAGTTGGTTTTTCAATTAGTAAGCAATTATCAGCTCAAGGTCACTCTGTGACTGTAATTGACCAATCGTCTGATGATATAAAAAAAATTAATGACACACAGGATGTTAAAGGTGTTGTTGGTAGAGCTTCATTACCAACAGTTTTAGAAAATGCTGGTGCAGAGAAAGCAGACATGGTCATTGCAGTGACAAGAAATGATGAGACAAATATGATAGTTTGTCAATTAGCAAGCACATTATTCAATGTTTCAAAAAAAATAGCACGTATAAGAACAAAAGATTTTTTAGAGGGTAAGTGGGGAAAACTTTACAATAAATCTAATATACCAATTGATGTTATTATTTCACCAGAGCTAGAAGTTGCAAAATCTTTATATAGACGACTAGAGGCTCCTGGCGCACTTGACAATGTTCCGTTTGGAAAAAATAAAGTTAAAATGTTAGAAATTTCAATTGAAAAGAACTGTCCTATAAAAAATATACCATTAAAAAAATTAACCGAAAAATTTCCTGATTTTAAGGCAAACATTCTTGGCGCATTACGAAAAGATAAATTTATATATCTCAAAAAAAATGACCAAATGCTAGAAGGTGATAATGTTTACGTTGTAATTAGTAGTGATCAACTCAACCCTATTCTTAAAGCTTTCGGTCATGAGGAAAAAGTAGCTAAAAATGTTTTAATTATTGGAGGAGGAAATATTGGTTTAAATTTAGCTAAAATGCTTGAAGAAAATTTTGATGACTTGAGAATTAAAATTATTGAAAAGAGTAAAAAAAGAGCAGAAGAAATAGCTAATGAACTCTCATCATCTATTGTAATCAATGGAGATGCTTTAGATGAGGAAATTCTTAAAGAAGCTAATCTTGAAGGATCAGAAACAGTGTTAGCTTTGACCAATGATGATGAGAACAATATGATGGCCTGTGTTTTAGCTGAAAAAACAGGGCAGAAAAAACGTACAATAGCTATTGTTAATAAAACTAACTACAATCTTTTACAAGACTCTCTAAACATAGATGATTTAGTTGATCCCAGAATGACAACAGTTTCTAGAATCATGGAACATGTTCACAGAGGGACAATCGGCACTGTATATTCATTACTTGATGGGCAATATGAGTTTATTGAAGCAAAAATTTTAGAAAAATCAGAACTAGTGAATAAAAAAATTCGAGATTCAAATTTACCAGAAGATATAAGAATTGGCGCAATAGTAAGAAAAAATCAAGTAATTATTCCAAGATCAAATTTTATTTTTGAACGAGAAGATTTAGTTGTGTTCCTTGCAAAAAGAGAAGAATTGCAAGCTGTTGAAAATCTTTTTAGCTTAGGTTCAATTTAATAAGAAAATGAATTTTAAAAGTATTAGTTACTATTTAAGTTTTTTTTGCTTTCCAATTTCTTTATTGGCATTCATAAATATTTTATATTCATCTTATTTTGATTATTTTTTAAGCATAGACACTTATTTTACAACATTATTTTCATCATTATTTATTGGATTAAGTCTTATGTATTTTGGCAAAGACTCTCCAAAAAAAATAAATTTTATTGAACAACTATTTCTGATAATTTTAGTTTATTCTTTAACAGCATTGCTAATTTCCATTCCTTTTTATCTTAGTAATATTCAAATAACTTTTTTAAATTCATTTTTTGAATCAATTTCAGGTTTGACAGGCACTGGTTTTTCTACATTTAAAAATATACGATATCTTGACCCTACTTTAATTTTATGGAGATCTTCTTCTCAGTGGATTGGAGGTTTATACTTTTTAATTTTTTTAATTTTTATTTTTTCAAGTAAAAAGTTTAATTATAAAATGACCTATCTTACATATTTAGGCGATAATAATTATAATTCTATTGAATATATAAAAAATAATTTATTAAAAATCATAATTTATTATTGTGTATTAAGTTTTGGAATATTCTTATTATTTAATATTTCAGGTATTAGACTTTTTAATTCATTGAATATTAGTATGACATTAATTTCTGGCGGTGGTTTTTTATCAACAGATTCATTATCTAATATAATATCTTCA
>Ga0233444_10003662_pt1 | contig 15115 bp, 39 predicted proteins | sample SI_124_October20_6_FD_182792 | JGI IMG/M metagenome (GOLD analysis project Ga0233444, IMG submission 182792) | Seawater microbial communities from Saanich Inlet, British Columbia, Canada - SI_124_October2016_10_MG | ecosystem: Environmental > Aquatic > Marine > Inlet | place: Canada: British...
TTGATATCAATTTCAACACCTCGGATTAATTCGTGAATCTCATCATAATCCTTACCAATCTTTTGAGATAGTTCAATATAGTATTCGGATACTCTATTGTTGGTTTCATTGTGTAAATCGTTTACTCGTTTCTTTAACTTTATAATCTCTCGTACCAAGAGTGTTATAAATAACGATAATAGTACTATTAATATTATAATCATAATTTATTCTTTAATTTGTAATTGATTCAATTCATCTTCTATTTCTTCAAGTCTTTCTCCTATTTCATCAGATGCTTGATTGTATACGGTATCTAATTTATTATCTAGTGCAATTAATTTATTAGAAAGTACATCTATCTTATCTTCGAACTCTCTTTGTTGACTGTTGAAATTAGATCGTAAATCATCTAATTCAGATTCAGTATCATCTAAATCATCAGTAACTTCTCTAATCTGATAAATTCCATATACAACTGCTCCCACAATCCCACAAGTTAAAATTCCATATATAAATGTTATTATTGTTTCCATATTAATAAGTGTTAAGTTGTTCTCTAATTCTATCTACCATCTTTTGGTGTTTGTTTAATCCCTCATCGGTTAGTAAGTTTTTAATATCATTTAACAAACCACTAACTCTTTGTTTAGATTTTTTCTTAGCTATTGTAATGTTCGTGTGTTGTACTTTATATAAGTGAAACGCAATAGGGTCTAAGTTCATTAACTTATCTTCGTATTTAGATATACGAGTATCAACGATTCTATTATTTGTTTCGTTGTAACCTGGAACAAACCCTTTGTAGAGTTCATCTAACCTTCCTGTCAGATATTGTATTTCTGCTAATTTGTGAATATCTTTAAAATCCATTTTGTTTATTATTTAGTAGCCCGTAGGAGAGTCGAACTCCTCTTTCTAGGATGAAAACCTAACGTCCTAACCGATAGACGAACGGGCCATTTGTTTATATTAATACAAATATACGAAATTTATTTAACATAACCTAATTTATTTTAATATTTATTCTTCATAATCCCAATCTATTTTGTGTTTTGGTTTTCTTCTGAAGTCTTTAGTACTCTTTTGTACCTTCTCTGTCATCTTCTTTCCTATGTGGTGAGATAATTCACCAACACTCATCTTATCATCCGAATCAAACTTCTCTTGATAACGATTCGGTTTCTTCTGTTTCTTCATCACTTATTAATTCCAATGTTAATGGTTCTCGATTTCGAGTATATTGCTCCTCTGTCCATTCGGTTGTTCTATCTGTTATGAACTCTATTTCTTTTGATGAGGTGTTATCCTCTATTTTGAATATTATTTTTCTCATAATTAATGCGTTTATACAAATATACGACTTTTATTTTGATTTACCAAATTTTATTTCATTTATTTTCTTTTGGGGTTCGGAAGGAGAGTATGGGAGTACGAGGTTCAAATCTTATTTTTCAAATTGTTAATAACTTTTTTGTTCACTTTTTTCAAAACCTCTATAGTTATAGCGCTCCAGACAACTTTAGAAGAAAAGAATAAAGAAAAAAGAATAACCTATAACTTAATAGTATGATCACTAAGAGTGGTGTCGTTTTTCTTAAAATTTTTTTGTTGTGTCGAAACTAAAGATTTTTTTCCAAGTCGTTTTTTAAGTTTATTCTTCAGTCGAAAAGATTTTTCCCTTTCTTTTTTATTGATAGTTTTGTTCTACCTGTCATCAAACCTTATCTCAGCACCTTATATTAAGGATTTAACCTTGTCATTCTTCTTTCCAGTCATTAGACCGAGTAACTTATTTAGTTGAGGATTGGAGTATTCTTCAATTATTATCATGATTATACCACAGAGCTCATACTCTTCCCTTCTTTCACAGTCCTTTAGGATAACCCATATCCAATCTAACCCCCAATTATCCACAAGGGTATCTACCGTTACTCCTAAACGATGATAATGGGAAAAGAATACTTGGGTTAGTTCTTCCGTATCTTCTTCTCTTAGAGGACCGAATATAGTTTGGTACTCTATAGGGTCTAGTACTAGTGGGAAACCTCTGGCACAATCCTGAAGAAACATTTGTTTATCTACCTCTTCTTGTAGACGGTGAGTTCCGAATAAATCATCTTCATCCTCGTACTCGTAGTTATCATCGTTATAATCTTGCATCTCTGTATAGTTTATATAAGTGTTATATGGTCTCCGTTCTTCATTGTTACACCTTGTGTTATTATTATATGTACCGAAATTCTTTTTTTCGAGGGAAAATTTTTTCTCCCTCTTTTAGATAAATAGTAAAAAATAACCTCATACGGTTAGTACGAGGTGTTTATCTTTAATCTTAACTTACAAATGGGTCTTCTTGAAACTCGTTATCATCACGTGTTGGTCTAAATCCTCTTGCTTCCGGTGGTAACTCTTCTTCTAATTCAAGAGAAGATACTATAGGAGGAATATCTTCTTGCCATTTCTTGGGAACTATAGGATACATCCAAGGGTGTTCTCTTTTCTTTTCTTCTTTCCTTATCTTCCATAAGTGATAACCCTGTATCCCCATGATGATTAGATTTAAGATTATTAAAGAGTTACTCTCTATCCTTATGGCATATACTACCCATACCAATGCACCTATCAATCCGTACAACCTTAATTTCTTTATGTTCTTCTGTAGGAAGGATATTATAACCACTACGTTACCTACCCAACCTATTACTTCTGTTATCTCCATGTGAGCTCATTTTATTTTTGTTACCGATGTTTATTTCAATCCACTTTAAATTACCATTCGATTGTAACTTTCTTAAATAAAATTTGCCATCGACAGTTTTACGGTTTTCATCTTTCATAGTATAAAGATACAACAATTATTTGATATATCCTAATTTAATCTTGATTATATTACCATTTTCCTAGTGGACATTCCGAGTTTCTTGATAAGGATTTAGCTGAAATGTTACAACCACAACCACTTACTCTATAACCAGTAACTTCATGATACCCAAATATATGAGGTGAACAATTATTACCTTGTCTTATACTACAGACATCACAAGAAAGTAACCGTTTCTTTGATAATTCCTTAGTTTGTGGGTCTACTGCATCAAATTGATCCTTGATTACATTTGCCCAACCTTCTATAATTTCACGAATTTTGCTCATAATCTTATTTCCAAAATACTTGAACTACTATTATAAGTAAACATAATAATAATTGTGCTCCTATCTTCCATGTAACTGGCTCATTTAAGTAATGAGTAGTTAAATATACATATGTAACAACTCCAATTGTAAATCCAATGAATCTATTAGGCCAAACTGTATTGTCAAATGCTAAATAGTTTATTTGTGTACCTTTTAAGAATAACCAAGTGATTGGAATTGCTATTAAATACCATCCCCACCATTCCGGTCCGAATTTTTTGTTAACAAATTGCCAATTGTGTTGAAACCAAACTGCTGTTTGAGCTATTGTTATTAATATTACTCCGTATATTACTAATTTTATTTTTTCTGGACTCATAAACTAGTGAATAAGTAGTATATTGAACCCCATACAATTATTGTACCAACTATTACAATCAAACATCCTATATGTTTTAGAGATCCATCTTGATTTTTGTTATATTTTTTCATAAATGTTTTTTTACTATGTTTTTAACCTCATCTAAAGTTTTTACTTTTTTTAATTCTTCATCATACTGAGGTTCTGTTGTTAAATCTATATGCTTAAGATACCAGTGCCTCTGTAAATCGTATTGTGCAAAATCAGCAACCATATTAAACGGAGATACTAATAAATTAAACATTTTAACATAACTTATAGGGTCGGTATGATATGCAGAATGTAAATGTGATTCCGAATTATTGTGTAAATGGTTAAATCCTAAACAAAATAAATCAGCAGATTCCTCAGTTGCATAAATTACTTTATCATCAACATCAAATGGTTTTACACTTGAATTTGATATTTCTTTTTGAAACCAAGTACGATAAATCATTTGTTTATTCTTTAAAGTATCTAAGAATTCTTTGTAGATTTTCTCTCCTTTTGCATTTATCCTTAAATCAGGTCTCATCATTATAACAAGGTCGTATGTTTTATTTGTTTTATTCTGATACTTCTTTCTTAAGTTTCTAGATTTTAAAAGACAGTAACCCCATCTCCAAAGACCTTTATAAATAACTTCTGGTATGGGAACTAGTTCTAAATCAGTAAAGAAATTAAATTTACCAGCTTTATGATTCTCTCTACTATATTCATCATCCCAAAAAGTTCCAAATACATCTACTGAATCTGCGTGTGTTTTAAGAAATTCAAAAAATTTTCTGTACTGAGAACCCATAACGGGTTTACCATCTACTCTTCCAATTTCATGGTCTTCCCACATCCTTAACTGTCCAAATACTTGAACTGCTATATTATATTTCATAAGACTTAATATTTAGATTATTAAACATTTTAAACTGATAGTACTCATGTTTATTCATACGTCTTGGTCTTTTTGAAAAACCATCATCCCACATAATTGATTCTTGAGTATCTTCTATTAAGATATATATAGGATATGACTTAGCGAACTTTTCATAATTCTTAAATAACATAGTAGCAACTTTATCATAAGTAAGAGAATCACTTACCCATTTGTTTAGTGAAATTAATTTAATAGGATGTTTCTTACATCGCTTTGATTCATCTTCCTCATGTTGTAAAAAAGTCTTAACGTGAGAACTGAAGATACAGTCAGGATATATTTTTACTGTAGGTATCTCAAGGTTATCCTCTTCTTTGTTTAAATTTACTAACTTTACTTTTTCATATACACTTCCTCTTTGTAGTTCAAGTTCAGATTTTAATATAGTTGAATAATTCAATGCTTTAAAAAACCAATACGGTTTAATGTAATATGATCCCATTCCATCTGTGGTACTTATTTCATCTCCACCTATAATCATAAGTGTATCGTTTTCACCTAAAACTTTTACTTCGGTATTTGCATTAGAATCTAAATGTACAGTTAATCTCATAATGATTTAAGTATGTGTTTTGATAGAATGTGTTCATCAGCAATAGCTGGATGATTTGAGTAGACATAATATTTATCGTAACTACTTATAAAATCTCTCCATGAATTACCATATGGCATATCAAGTAATTTAAAATCAAGTTTAAGTTTATCAGATTCTTCCATCATAGCAGAAAATACAATTAATTTCCCTCCTTTGCTTTCGATATAAGAATGTAACATATTAAGTTGTTGTGATAATATTCTTAATTCATTATCAATATCTGTAAAATACATTACATCTATTTTAGCATACTCCTTTAGTTCACTCAGAATATTATCTCTTTTAACTATATCATGAAATTGAAAAGATGAAGGTACTAGTTTAAATAAATTTTCATCTAAAACTTTTAGATTAGATAATTTATCAAAGAAAATAGTGTTTCTCCATTTAATATAAGATTTAGATTCACTTGAATACTTTTCTTTTCTAAGTAATTCGGTTAATCCGATTATAAAAAGTTTATCTTTACCTCCGTTTTCATTTGCATGTTCATATAGTCTTCTAATAGCTCTTTCGTTTGAACCACCTGAACTAGCTAGATTAATTTCTTTTCTATTTAATTCTATAGATAATAATTTACTTAATCTGTTTGATTCCGTAGTTTCAATATCCACGTGTTTTAATTTTGTATCAAACCTATGTTCTTCTACCATACTATAACCTTCTATAAAACTACATCCTGCTACTATTAACTCTTTCATATTATAACTCGGTTTTTAAATGTTTTCATATCAATCTCATAATTCCTCAAATTTTCAATTAACTTAAAGATAAGGTCTGGTGTACTATAGTGTTCTTTAAGTATTTCCAAATCTCTTACCGGTCTTATTATAAGAGCCGGAATTCGTAAGATAACTACATTAAAATTTTTATGTAGAAAATAGTGAGGATGTACCCAATGTCCACCTTCTCTATAATTCCAATTTTTACTTTTATATTCTTCATTAATAAAAAAGAAATCAAACAATTCTGAATGTACATCAGATCCAATTGAGTTCATTAAAAACATATAATCTTCACTCAACTTATATGTACCTTCCTCAATCTCTATCCCATTATGTAGACTTACTGTAGGAACAGAATGTTGTATAGAAGTAAACTCTAATATATTACTAACCATCTTAACGGTATCAAATACAATATCAGGTCTAATAGTTAGTACAGCATCATATTGTATTTCACTTTTCTTCTCTTGTTGTAATTTTAATTCAAGTACTTTTTTTAAATGGTATGCCATTAAAGGAGTATGTCCTCCTAATAAATCTAAACCTGATTCATCGGGTGAAACAAAGTTTGATTCTTTAAAGGTAAGATTAATTTTACTAATATCAAAATCATCCCATGTAGAAATAAAAAAATCTATCTCTAAATCTGGATTACTATCTTGGAAGTTTTTATAAAACAAATTAAAACCCTCGATATACCTAACTTGACCATAGAAACATATAGCTAGTTTCATAGTTGTTTATTTTTTATTGCTGCAACTGATTGTTCTTCTGTAAAAGAAAATGTTAACTCTTCTTTAACTCTATCAACATACATAATGAGGTATTGCCATTTATTATCATAAAAAAACATAGGTTCTCTAGATTGACTATACCAAGCATGTGGGTGATTGTAAGGAACTTGGGTAATAAAAGGTATATCGTATTTATTATATCCCATCATTACCATTCTATGGGTAGCATTTGATGCAATTGTTGTTGGATTCCACCATTGACATGGAAACAATAAACCTTCGTTTTTAACCTGAACGAAACTATTAATAGCAAAATCGTGATTCCAATGAGGAAACTTTTCATCGTATGTTGCAACAAGTTCTTTTAGTTTCTCCCCATCGTTCCAACCTATCGTTCCATCTACTTCTTCTACAAATGCTCTTGCAGTTGTTAATGGAGAACTATTAATAGATGTATTCATATATTTATACACGTATTCGTAAGGAATTTCTAGATAAATCCAATCTCCTGTAAGTTCTTTTCTTCTTTTTGGTTCTATATACGTACCGAAAGCATCAATTTCAGAAAAACCTCCTACTATAAATCCATCTCTATTGTTTACATTAGATGTTAGTCCTTTAAATATGTGTTTATTTTCTTCTTCATGGTAACTTGATTTGGAGTATTTCGGGTCATACTGACGTAGTACTATTTGAGTATCTGTAGGATAGTCTGTTAAAGGAGAATTATATTTTTTAGAAAGGTAAATTAATTCTTTATCTTCTAACTTATCTGTCTTAATACTTAAAAAAGCTCTTCCTGATTCTTGTTGTTTCCAAAATTCCGTAGCATTAATATCTATCATCGCCTGTCTAGTTCTAGACAAGAGATTATCATATGTAATTGTATCAAATGGTTTTAAATCACTATATGTTTTACTTTTCCACTTTATCATAGAGTATTGTAAATATCAATCCAATTTTTTCTATATTCTCCATCCCATGTTTTATACCATGGTCCTCCATTAGTATAATGAATAACTTTTGGATTATCCATAAAATCATAATCACCTTCAAGGAAATTATACTCCAATGGAATTTCACCAACTAACTCATCAGATGTCCAATTAAATCTATGTAGATATTGGGGAGTTTCTGTAGCTATTACATCAGGTGTAAGTTTTTTACAATCATCATGTTCACAATTAAATAACATTAAACTTGACCAGTTTTTTCTTGGATAGCTAGATTGTTTCACACCATCCATCTTCGTTTTACTTCGTGGAGTGTAATTGTGTTTAACACACGCTACTGAATTTTCTGAATTATAAAATTCTAATAACTCTTCTACATTACATTGCCACAAAAAATCAGAATCTATGAATACTGCTTTACCTTTATAGTTGTTGAGGTAAGGTACAAGAAATCTACTGTATGTAAATTCGGTAGTAGCTTTCGGGTCATGTTCTCTCGTATATACCCCATCATCTATTAATTTTTGTAATTGTATTGGTATTATCTCAATATTACTATTGTGATTTTCAATTGATTTTTTACAAACCTCATATGGTGAGTTTACCACTTTATTGCATAATGGAGGATTGTTTTGATTGGAATCATAGCCAATATATATTGTGAGTTTACTCATAATAGTTTTTATTTATATTAACACCAATCTATAACCTACCCACCATAAGTCAATTCTAATAAATGGAATATATGCATAATATCCAAACCCAATACGAATCATTCTATTAGCTTTTTCTAATTTAATTTTTTCTAGTGTCATCTTTTAATTTTGATATTTCATTGTATGGTGTTTTATGCCATATAGATATTTCTCCTACCTCAATGTGAGTTGGTAGATTAATACAATATTCTATTGTATCAACAATCTCATCATAACTCAAAGATGGTAATTCTGATTCAAGTAAACCAGGATTGATATCTATGATTCTACATTTCTTATCACTCACAAATCTTAAGTTATTAGATAAATGAGATAATGAAGCTTTTGACGCTGAGTATAAATATCCTTTAGATATATTTGGATACTTACTTCTACTTACTATATTAACAATTGTTTTTTCTGTATCTTTCCATTTGTTAAACACATCTAATAATAGTTCAGTTTGTTTAAAACTATTATGTCTATTGTTAATAAACACATCACTACTTTCATCAAAACCATCTACTACACTTGTAACTAATATGCTTTTTTTGAATCTTTTAGATAATGCTAAACCCAATCCTCTTTCACTATTTGTTAGAGATATTTTCATTGTATACTTTTCTTTAATATATCGAAACTTGTTTGTCCAAATAACTGTCCGTTAACCGTACACTTATTACATGGACTTTCTGTTCTATCTCCAACAATTAATTTTTTTCTAATCTTAGTTAAATCTTCACCCAACCAAATATCTTTTAAACTTTGCTTTACTAGGTTTCCTACTTTACGTTCTTTTTGCCAATCATTAGAACAGAAGATTATCTCTCCATCCCAATCTACAAACATTTTATAAAATGGATAATGACATGGTTTTCCTTGTAAGTCCTTAACATCTGATTCATCCATTCCCAACCATGTTATAGAACCTCCTCGATTATTTAGATTTAACCCATAATCAGCTTGAGAGTAATGTGCTCTATACTTATATTTCTCTTTATCAATACCTTCCATAATCTTATCAAACTTTTCAATTTGATCGATTCCATCATATAGATTTATATAAAGAAGGTCTAAACCTGCATCATATAATTCTCGTACAAGTTTAGGAGTAAGTCTATCTCCATTGGTATTACACTCTGCCGTAGTATCTGGTAGTTTATCTTTTAATATTTTTATAATCTTACTAAAATCTTTGTTTAGTAAATTTTCACTAAATCCACTATATGATATCTTACCCTTGTAATTATCTTTACTTAAATTGTTTGCTATTGATGTTGCCATTTCTAATGACATGTTCAAGTTTCTGTTAGGATATACCCTACTATCATGTCTTGGACAAAAAACACAAGTTCTATTACATAATTCAGTAGTACTTATTTCTACTGTAAGTAATGAACTCATAGGATTAGATATATCTGAACTACTCAAATGAATCTTTTCTTGGTTTTTTCTATGTTCTAAAAAAGTATCCTTATTATCTAACATTCAATGTATTCAATTGGTTTTGGTATAAATTTCTTAAATGGATGTCTATTATATTCTCTTGTAACATCTTTAGCATATTTCTCTTCATCAGTATCGTGTCGTAACCAAGTAGAATCCCATTCAATGGAATCCCAAAATTTGAATACATCTCTGTCACACTCTTCCCACCTCTTCATCATTATCCGTTGAGGTAGATTTCTGTATGACTTATTAGCCATTTGGTTTTCGTGTAGTTGTTTACTTAACTCCTCGTGTTCCGTCATTCGTTGTTATTTAAATATGTAGAAAAAAGAATATAGGTTAAAATACATGCAACTGATATAAAAGTCCAATCCATTATTTAATATACTTTATTAGTTCTATTGTAATGACAATCAAGTAGTTCTTCTGCTACTTCTAATGAGATACGATTCTCATTGTACATTCTCCATATTAGTTTATTCATGTTTTATTGATTTTATGTTTTCTATTGATATTATTTTTTTTACTGATTTCATACTTTCTACTATACTGTATACGGAATTTTCATCTGCTGCTGGTAAATCAAATGTGAATACAATTGGAGATTTTTCATCATCATTATCCATTATGGCATTAATTCTAAATGTGTTCATCTTTGTTCTCTTTTCCATTGGTTATATTCTTCACCTAACATATTAAGTACTTGTGCTTGACCTTCATAATAATGTCCTTTTTCTTCAATCTTAGTAATCAGTTCTCTACACGTCGTTACCACATCTTCAGGTATCTTAGTATTATGTTTTACCAACCAAGTATCTATTTTCTTTAGATTCTTTAATTGTTCTTTATCTACGAATGTTGCGTTGTTGTACATATTAGTTTTTATTTTCTCTTAACGATTTTATTGCTAATATTGTGAGATAGATATTACCTATTATTGATACTAGAGTTACTAACCCACATATTATCATAAATATTATTTGTAATTTCATTTATTTTAATTTTATTATATTATTTACTATCCAATCTAATTCTATTTGACTTCCTGAATCCGATATTGCATTTTCAGGATCTGGATGAGTTTCAACAAACACCCCATCATACCCAAAGATACTAGCAGCTTGTACATATTGTTTTGCTAACTTACTACTTCCTTCAGTAATACCATCACCTACCATTTGAGTAGAGTGTGTACAATCAAAGATAACCTTATCTGCAAATTCTTTCATAACATCTACACCTCTGAAATCTACAATGAGTCTATCGTATCCAAAATTAGAACCTCTTTCTGTTAACCATACCTGACAATCTGGATTTACTTCTTTTATTTTAGTTACTACGTGTTTCATTGAATCTGCAGATAACCACTGTCCTTTTTTAACATTAATAGTATTAAAGTGTTTTGCACATTCTACTAAGAGATCCGTTTGTCTACATAAGAATGCCGGAATTTGTATCACATCCACTACATCAGAAAGTGGAAGTGCTTGAGTGGTTTCATGAATATCTGTAATTATCTTGATGTTTGGAAAATCCTCTTTGATGTTTTGCATAATTCTAATACCATCATTCAAACCTGTACCTCTATCGGAATATATTGAAGTTCTATTGGCTTTATCAAAACTACCTTTAAGATACCAATCCTTTCCTTTCATTATTGGGTATAGTGTATTAGCAACCAATCTAAAGTTTTCTTCACTCTCAATACTACATGGACCTAAAATATACATACTAATCTCCAGACCAATCTTCAGGCCATATCTTCTTACCTATTACTTTTCCTAAATACATTACTACTGCGGCTAATACTAACCATCCTATTGCTTTTATCATAATTTAAATTTTGTTATCGTGATGTCTTTCTTTAATCTTTTTATATTTCTTTTTAAGATTCTTAGCATCTGCATATTTTCGTTTTTCTACTGTATCAATAACTTCTTTTGTTTTGATTCTTTTTTCTCTTGCTGATTCTGATTTTTGTAATCGTTTTCCTCTTTCCATTATTAAATAAATTTATTAACATTAATTGTATTAGTAATATTTCTTAATTTCTCTTTCATATAATGTTTAGCATATTCTTCTAACAGAGTATCTAACATTGTGTAATGAGAAAAAGCATCCGATTCTATCGGTTGATTTCCCCACTCATTTTTATCCAACCATTCTTTTGATTCTATACTCATTTCCAAGGTAACATTGTTATTCCTATTTTATTGAATATAAATTCAAATATGATTATGAATAGAATTCCACCGAATATTTGCCAAGCCCAAAACTTCCATCCTGTCAATCCTTCTTGCCACTTACGGAATCTACTCTTTTCGGCTAACTTATATAGACCTAACTTAGTATTGATTTTATCTGCCCACCAACCCATATCGAATAGGTTACCAAACATTATTAATATTTTTCTTATCATTTCTTATTTTTTAATTATAACATACCTAGTTCTAACTTACACTCATCACTCATGTTTTCGGCTGTCCATGGTGGGTCAAATGTAATTAATACTAAACACGTATCAACCTCATCTAACGTTAACACCTTTTCCTTAACCTCATTGGGTAAACTCTCAGCTACTGGACAATTTGGTGAAGTTAATGTCATTGATATTCGTACATCTTTCTCAATTATACTAACATCGTATATCAATCCTAATTCATATATGTTTACAGGTATCTCTGGATCATATATTGTTTTTATTACCGAAATTATTTTTTCTACTATTTCTTCCATCCTATTGTTTTGCTTTTATTCCCAAATACCCACTATGGTGTCTTTTTGCATATTCCTCTTTTGTAAACTTTATCTTCTCCATCATACCAACAACCAATAAATCACCAACAACAGTCATAACTGTTGTAGAAGTTGTAGGTGTTAATCCAAGTGGACATATTTCTTGTGGATTGCCAGTAAATAAACATTCATCGGATATCTCAGAAAGTGGACTCTTGATATTTCCTGTAATTGATATTAGTGGAAGATTATCGTAAAGATTATCTGCAAGTTGTTTAAATTCTAAAATTTCTCTAGTTTTTCCTGAGTTAGATAATAACAATAGAACATCGTTTTTTTGAACCATCCCTAAATCACCATGTTGTGCTTCACTAGGATGAATAAAAATAGAAGGAGTTCCTGTGGAGGAAAGTGTGGTGGAAATATTCATTCCAATATGTCCTGCCTTTCCCATTCCACTTACAATAACCTTTCCGTTCATTTGATGTACTCTCTTAAAAATAATATCTAAAGTATTTTTAATTGCTCCATGAATAGGAATATCTTTAATTGCTTGAACTTCAATTTCTATGTATTTTAGTATAGATTCCTTATTCATTATTTTTTTGGTTTATCATTGATTACTACAATTTCCTTCCACTGCTTACCAATCTCTTCATCTAAACTACCTTGGTATATTTGACCTGTTTCCACATCTTGTAATATCCACTTTTCAGGACATTTAGTTATTACTGATAAATTCATTGGTTCTGCTAACTCAACAACTACTCTTCCATCTAATAGTGTTCTAGTGGGAGTATCAACGTTACCCAAATCCCATGAGTAATAAGGACCAGTTTCATCTGTACCATTAACCTCAAACTTAGGACCTTTTTCCAATTCCTTTATCATTTTAGGATTTGTTTTGTTTATATGTTCAACCGTGGATTGCATCATTATGAGTTTACCACCTGATTGTTCATCCCCTTCTTTAGTTATATTCATTTATAATAATATTATTTTATCTGTTCCCCATCTTTTAATATAATCTTCTATGAATCCAACCTCAACTTGATATGGTCTCCATAATCCTATTGTTAGAGGTTTATAGTTCCATTCTTTAATCTTCAAATCTTTAAAGGTTTTTTCCATGGAGGTTTACTTCTTCTATTTTTACAACCTTACCTTCTCGAAAGTTCTGTAATGCTAAATCGATAGTTTCTGTTCGTACTGTTATAACTTCTACACCTGAGGTTTTCTCTGATATGTATGTAATTGCAAATGCTTTCATATTGTTTATTTTTATCCGTTAAATGCTTCTATTTTTATAATTTTACTTTGATTATCAAAATCAAGGATATCCATAATCTTTAATACATCATCTCCTATTGTTATTGAAATCTTACAATATAATCTTTTCTCGTTCAATCTAGCTTGTTCTATATCATGAACAATTACTCGGTTTCTCCATAGATTAGATTCAAATAGTTCTTTATTCATTTTCAGAACTTCTTCCTTTCCCTTCCATTCACCATTCCAATCTATAAGATGTATGTCGTCTTGATATAATTTTGATAATTCTCCTATATTTCCTTCTTGAAAATACTTGAAGTACTCTACTGCCTGTGATTTATTGTTTTTCATATTATAATATTATCTATTGTGTTCTTTTTTCCTTTAACCAATCTACCTAACTCGTTTAATTCGTTTTGTTCCCAATCTGAGTATTTTCCTCTTGCTAATACATTTCGTACAAGACTCAACCAATCTTCACCCAATCTATCTAATTGGTTAGTCAAGAATTCATCTTGTTTACTCGTTAATAAGTTTGTATATTCTTCTTTCATCTAATATATGCCTTTTATTAATATTATACAAATATACGAAATTAAATTGGATTATCCAAGCTTTTCGTTGTATTTCTTTACCATCTTATTTAACATGTTTCGTTGATGTTCATCGTAGTGAGTTTTCTTCAACATGCCGTTTAACCAAGATACTTTAATAGAATGTTGGATATCTCCCATATCATTATAGAAGTTTAAAATTCTAATAACGAATCTCTTATGTTCTGGTGTAAACTCGTGGATTTTGTGATGTACCATTATTCTAGTTCATTTTGGATTTCATCTATTTTGTTTAATATAGGAGTAATCAAGTTGATTGTTTCCAAATCATTCTTATCTTCTACTAAATCTAAGATAACACTATATGCTTCATCTAATTTGTTAATTGCCTGTTTTGTATTCTTCATTTATATTCTATTTTAAAATTTATAACCTCGTACTAACCTGAAATCTGAATAATTGGATAACATTATCGGTAACCCTAATAACACAGATAAACATAGTAGTTCACATAGTCGTACATTTAAACGTATACGTAAACTCCCCTTAAACTTCTTAACTAATACCCTCTTAACCACACTTATACATAGCAAGGATAAAATAAAAGTAAAAACCTCGAACTCCAAGAAGAGCATTTCAAAAAATGTTCTTCCTCTCCAACTCCCAATATAGCCCGTATACTTAAGGTTTCCCCATAGTAGAGTAAAAACCAACACTAAGAAGTTAAACTCTTTACTATGTTGGGAAAAGCTAACAAGGTGAGCTAGTAGTAGGAGGTGTTCACTTTTTTATTTAACCCTTCTTGAATCCTTCTTGAATGAGGTTAAGACCTTTATGATACATCATACACCCTAGGGGGTGTCTACCTCTATATCGATATCTGGCAATAAAAAAATTAACCTCGATAAAAAAAGGGGTACGATGCCTCTCCCACAAAAAAGTCTTTTCCCTAGTTAC
>Ga0233444_10003664_pt1 | contig 15104 bp, 11 predicted proteins | sample SI_124_October20_6_FD_182792 | JGI IMG/M metagenome (GOLD analysis project Ga0233444, IMG submission 182792) | Seawater microbial communities from Saanich Inlet, British Columbia, Canada - SI_124_October2016_10_MG | ecosystem: Environmental > Aquatic > Marine > Inlet | place: Canada: British...
ATCACGCCCGCTAAGCGAGGAAAAAGTGGCAATGCCGCACAATGGATGGCTGAAGAAGGCGAACGAATACTAACGGCAGTGCCGAGTAATCATCATGTTGTTTCTTTAGACGTTAAAGGTAAGCCATGGAACACGGAGCAATTAGCACAACAAATGCAACAGTGGCTGGCGGATGGGAGAGATGTATCATTATTGGTCGGCGGGCCGGATGGCTTATCGCAGGCATGTAGCCAAAGAGCCGATCAAGCATGGTCATTATCAGCATTAACCTTGCCTCACCCAATTGTACGCATCGTCATAGCAGAACAACTTTATAGAGCATGGACGGTATTACAAAACCATCCTTATCATCGCGCATGAATTTCCCTCGTGTTTATCTAGCTTCTGGTTCACCAAGGCGGAGTGAACTACTGGCTCAGATTGGTATCGAGTTTGATAAGTTAACGATAGATGTAGATGAAAGTCGTCTAATTGATGAAATGCCACTTGATTATGTACAACGTATTGCCCAGGTAAAAGCCAAAGCCGGTTGGGCAGCACTGGGTGATAACGAGTTGCGACCTGTCATTGGGGCTGATACCTCAGTCATAATAGGCCGGGATATCTTGGGTAAGCCAAAGAACAAGGCTGAAGCCAAAACGATGTTAAAACGTCTATCAAATAATCAGCATGAGGTGCTGACTGCGGTATCATTAATTTATGGTGAGCAGGTTTTAACTAGGGTGAGTTATAACAAAGTTACTTTCGCACCATTAACAGAAGCTGAGCTGGATTGGTATATAACGACTGGTGAAGGTGAAGATAAAGCAGGATCTTATGCTGTACAGGGTCTTGCAGCCCTATTTATAAAAAAGATAGAAGGCAGCTACTCTGGCATTATGGGCTTACCGCTAAGAGAAACAATGGAATTATTGATCGATATCGGGTCTACTTTGCATGAGCAGTGAAATCCTAATTAATGTAACACCGAGTGAAACGCGCGCCGTTGTTGTCGATAATGGTGTGCTGCAAGAAGTGTTTATCGAAAGAACAGAATATAGAGGTTTAGTGGGTAATATCTATAAAGGCAAAGTATGCCGGGTGTTACCAGGTATGCAGGCCGCTTTCGTTGAAATAGGTTTATCTCGAGCCGCTTTTTTACATGCCTCTGATATTTCGATTCCTGGTGGCCATACTGGGAATTTACAAGAAACAGAAGTGCCCCCGATTTCTTCTTTGTTGAGAGAAGGCCAAGAAATCGTCGTCCAAGTTATTAAAGATCCAATGGGAACCAAAGGCGCGAGATTAACGACTCAGCTTTCAGTCTCTTCGCGTTACCTCGTTTATATGCCGGATACCCAAGGCGTCGGCGTGTCATTAAAAATTGAAGAGGAACATGAACGGGATCGACTTAAAAATGCATTGATAGCCCAATTAGACTCGAAAACGGGCGGCTATATTTTAAGAACGGCGGCTGAAGGAGTTACAGAAACAGAACTTGTATCAGATTTACAGTTTTTGCATCGTTTATGGTCAAAATTGCTGGATCGAAAAGCGACATTAAAGACCGGCAATACACTGTATGAAGACTTACCTTTAGCACTCAGATCGCTAAGAGATTTATTTTCACCAGAAGTAGAAAAAATACGCATTGATTCCAAAGAAACCTATGACAAGGCGTTAAAGTTTGCAGAAGGGTTTATGCCCGAATGTGCTTCAAGAATCGAGCACTATAAGGAAGGCGCGCCCTTATTTGACTTGTTTAGTGTTGAAGAAGAAATTCAAAAAGCATTAGAACGCAAAGTGCCTTTAAAGTCAGGCGGCTATCTGATCTTTGATCAGACAGAAGCAATGACAACGGTAGATGTTAATACCGGTGGTTTTGTCGGCCATAAAAATTTGGAAGAGACTATTTTCAAAACCAATTTAGAAGCGGCCAAAGCAATTGCACGACAATTACGCGTACGTAATTTAGGCGGCATCATTATTCTAGATTTCATTGATATGGATGAATTGGATCATCGAGATCAAGTTTTACAAACGTTAGAAAAAGCGATGCTACCGGATAGGGCGCGACATAACCTTTGCGGGGTATCTGAGCTTGGTCTGGTTGAAATGACTCGAAAAAGAAGTCGTGAAAGTTTGGAACATGTACTGTGTGAGCCTTGTCCCGCTTGTGATGGCAAAGGCTACGCTAAAAGTATTGAAACGGTCTGTTATGAGATTTTTCGCGAGATATTACGTGAAGCCAAGCAATATGAAACCAGTCGTTTCCTCGTGTTAGCCTCACAAGATGTTATTGATCGCCTTAATGATGAAGACTCAACCTATGTTGCTGAGTTAGAACAGTTTATTGGCCGGCCCATTGCGTTTCAACCAGAGTTTCAATATGGTCGAGAGCAATTTAATGTCGTGTTAATGTAGGGTTCATCATGACGAACTATACTTTGGTTTTATCCCAGCACCAGCCGGTTTTATGACAATGACGATACGAAAACACCATTGCGGCAGGGTTAAACCATTTTATATTATTCTGCTATTTATCCTTTTGTCGTTAGGGTCTGGCTTTTATTGGTTGGCAGGTGCTGTCAATCAGCAGCAAGATGCCATAGCAGATTGGGTGAGTGATAAATTAGGACATGAAGTTGAAATTGATCAAGCCAGGTTAAGCTGGGTCAACTTATCACCCAAACTTGAACTAGTGACAGTCAAAATCCTTGCCGAAGATGACGCGACACAATTACTGTCGCTAGAGAAGTTATATCTTGATTTAGACCTCTATGACAGTATCCGCTATCGAGATCTAAGGCTTGATGACGTCACATTAACAGGTTTAAAAATAGGTGTGGTCAGAGATAGTAAGGGTTTAATTGCATTGCAAGGCTTAAACCAACAAAGTGATTCGACACCATTATTTGCAGAGCTATTAGTGCGATCAAATGCATTAAACAGTGTTCATTTAAAGTCGATTACGGTTGACTTTACTGATCAGAAAAAAACATTCTTAACGGGTCGCTACTACATTGACAGTGCAGTGATTGAGCATCAATTGAATAAGTGGCAGACTAAAGGGAAGATCACGTTACCAGATGCTTTGGGTGATGATGTCCAATTTTCTGCCAATTGGTTGCTAAATGAAAAACAGCCTCAATTGACGACATGGCAATGGGCTGTTGAAGCTAACGAACTCCATTTGACGCCATTGAAAAACGACCTAACATTCCGCAATGTGATAATAGAGCAAGGTCGCGTTGATGCTACGCTCAGTGGAGAAGGTATCGGTGCCCGATTAAATAAGGCCCAAATGGTATTGGACTTAACGAATTGTCAGCTGGCTAATCGTCAAAATAAAACTGACATACTTCCCGTTATTATTGAACATTTATCAGGGCAGTTTGAGTGGTTGCACTTTGAGCAAGGCTGGATGTTAACGGCCAGTAACCTATATTTAGATACGAATGATAAAGCTTGGCCAAAGTCATCACTGACATTAACGCAACAAGGTGAGGGGGTTGAAGCAAAAGGGGACTTTCTTCGTATTGAAGACTTAACTAACATTCTAGGTTTATCTGGTGAGCTGCCGGAGCAGTTAGTGGCACAAAGACCGAAAGGTGACATAAAAAATTATCAATTTTTTTATGCGCCAAACTCAGGATTAGATCTCGCTCAATTTCAATTGGTTGATGGCGAATTATCAGCATGGCGAGATTACCCGGGCATTGATAACCTGAATCTCAATGTCAACATGGCCGGGAAAGCAGCTCAAATCAAGTTAAATAGCCAGCGAGTTACAGTTGCGCCTGCAACGTGGTTGAAGAACCCAGTATTCTTTGATGATATCGCTGGCGAATTAGCATTCCAACTTGAGCCTGAGCAACAACAATGGCAAATGCAGGCTAATCAGCTCAATATTCGTAACTCAGATTTAACCTTGTTGCTTGATGGAAACGTTGTTAAAACATCTGAAGGTAAGATTGTGAATGATCTTACCTTAATAATGAATGATGTTGCCGTTGCATATTGGAAGTCTTATTTCCCGGAAAGGATTTTGAGCAAAAATTTCAAACAGTGGGTAAATAAAGCTTTTCTTGCAGGGAAAATTAAGCATGGAGAGATTCGTTTAAAAGGGGATTTAGCTGCTTTTCCTTACGAAAGCCAGCAAGATAAAACGCTGGGCGAATTTAAGATGGCGTTGGATCTGGAGGGAGTCCAATTACATTACGCTAATAACTGGCCAGACTTATTTGATGTTGCAGGTCAAATTACCGGACAGGGCAATAATTTAAATATCCGTAGCCAACAAGGTTCGATAGCGGGGTTTGCTTTTAAAGATGTCACTGTCAATATTGAAAGCTTGACTGAAAGTAATCCGATATTAACAGTAACAGGGGGACTTGCAGGAACAACACAAAAAGCACTTAATTTCTTGCAAAATAGTCCACTAAAAGAGCGGTTTGGGTCAGTTGCAAAGGCAGTTTCAGCAAAGGGAAATAGTTATATCAACCTTAGCTTAGTCGTGCCCTTAGCTGATAGTGATAATACTGAGGTCTCGGGAGACGTTAGTTTTATCAATAGTCATTTGTATAAAAAAACCATGCCTGAATTGGCGATTGAACAAGTACAGGGTCGCCTTGACTTCAACAATAATGGCGTCACTGCCAATAAGCTCACAGGCCAATTTTTAGGTCAAGCCGTTGACGTGACTGTTTTCCCTAAAAACAATGCTACGGTAATTGCAGCCAACGGTACTATATCTAGTCAACAATTAGCTAAAACATGGCCAGAGAAAATGCCTGACTTTATTCAAGGTAATGCGCCATACCAACTAGAAGTGCTCGTTTCGGAGCGAGAAATTGGTGATTTTTATACAGATGTCACACTGAAGTCAGACATGAAAGGAATGGCGGTGACATTGCCCGTTCCCTTGATGAAATCAAACGATCAAATAAAGAACCTTAAAGTGGTTTTTCATCAGAGTGCAAAAATTCCCCGCTACAATTTAAGTTATGACAACCAATTCAATCTGGCCGTCATACCCGGCCAACAAGATGAAGCGGCTTTTGTTGAAGCATCATTGCCAGAATTAAATGTCGATAAATGGTCAAGTTGGTTACAACAAAGAAAGCCACAAGGTGAGTCACCGTTATCAACGGTGGCTACGTTAACATTAACGACTGACAAATTAATTGGCTTTGGCCAACAATTCTCAGCAATTAAGGTTACAGCGCAACAACAAAAAAAGAGTTGGCAGGCAACCATTACGAGTCCTGAAATCAGTGGAGTAGTATCGATACCAGAGGTGATTTCGAATAACAATAAGCTAAAAGTAGATCTAGATAAATTAATACTGACAATACCGCAAGAGACGAACAGCATTGAAAAGTCACAATCGGCGTTATGGCCTGCAATGGTGCTGAATATTGCTGACTTATCAATTGGTGGGGAAAGGCTAGGTGATTTTGAACTCGACTCTAACAGTGATAATAATGCATGGGTGATTGACCAAGGTCAGTTGAATTCGCCTGTTTTTCAGGCCTCTATCACCAAAGGGCGTTGGTCAAAACTAGCAACGGGTGATAAAACAGAACTGTCAATAAAAGCCGAGAGTAACGATTTTGCAGGCTTATTAGAAAAATTTGGCTATCAAGCTGCAATCGAGGCTAAAGAGTCTAAATTAAATATTGCATTGTCATGGTCTGGAGGGCCTTTGGCCGTATCAGCACAAACGTTAAATGGCAGCCTAGGTTTTAAGTTAAAAAAGGGCAAGCTAAACGAGGTGGAACCAGGCGCTGCAGGGCGCGTATTTGGTTTAATGAGTATTGCTGCAGTCCCAAGGCGTTTGGCATTAGATTTCAATGAGTTATTTGGCAAGGGACTTAATTTTAAGGCGATTAGAGCTGACTTTTCTATTGCCGATGGCCAAGCGATAACCGATAACTTCAAATTAGAAGGCGAAGCCGCTGAAATTGAGATTAAGGGACCGATTGATTTAGTAGCTCAACAATATAATCAAACGGTCAAAGTGAGACCGAATGTTTCCTCCACCTTACCCTTAGCGGGAGCGGTAGCGGGTGGGCCTATTGGTTTAGGCGTGGGAACGGCTATCTTATTAGCCGATAAGCTAGCAGGGAAATTATTTGATAAAAATATTGTCAATTTAGTGAGTTATAACTACAAACTGACTGGGGCTTGGCAAGATCCACAGCTACAATCAGTTGGTGTGGCCTTACCCCAGCTATGATCACAAGAGTTCCAAGCCCAATTCTGGTACTATAGCCGGCGCTATTGACGTTTATTTGAGACTAATTTATGACCGATTCCTATCAACAAGTTAATCAGCAGCTTCTTGTGCCTGCAGGCTTGACAGAGGCTGACCTCGAAGCAGCGTTAGCAATGACCATGGGGTCAGGTGTTGACTACGCTGATTTATATTTCCAACAGTCGAGACAAGAAAACTGGGTGTTGGAAGATGGTATTATTAAAGATGGCGGTTATCATATTGAGCAGGGTGTCGGTGTACGCGCATGCAGTGGCGAAAAAACCGGCTTTGCTTATTCAGATGACTTAATCTTACCCGCGTTACACAGTGCTGCAAAGGCTGCAAGGGCGATTTCTCGCCAAGGCGATAGTCGTTCGGTGCAAGCTTGGAAAAAGTCCCAAAGTGCAAAATTTTATGGCAGTGAGGACCCGCTTGCGAGTTTGACGGTCGAACAAAAATTAGCATTGCTGCAAACAGCAGACCAAGTAGCAAGAGCCTCAGATCCTCGTGTAACCCAAGTTAGTGCAAGTCTTGTGGGTGAGTTGGATACCATTTTAGTTGCAGCGAGTGATGGCACCCTAGAAACAGATATCAGACCTTTGATTAGAATGAACATCAGTGTCATTGTTGAGTCAAATGGCCGACGTGAACGCGGTAGCGCAGGCGGTGGCAGACGCCTTGATTATCGTTACTTCGATGATAATGATATGGCGACAGAATATGCAAAAGAAGCGGTTCGCCAAGCACTAGTAAATCTTGAAGCGATTGACGCACCAGCAGGAAATATGACAGTCGTTCTAGCCTCAGGCTGGCCTGGTGTCTTACTACATGAAGCCGTAGGTCATGGTCTAGAAGGTGATTTTAATCGTAAAGGCAGTTCGGCATTTTCTGGAAAAATGGGAGAGATGGTAGCGTCACCACTCTGCACCGTTGTTGATGATGGGACATTACAAGATCGCCGTGGCTCGCTAACTGTCGATGATGAAGGTGTACCGACAGAAAATACGACTTTAATCGAAAACGGTAAGCTAACGGGCTATATGCAAGATAAGCACAATGCCCGTTTGATGGGAACACGAAGTACCGGCAATGGCCGTCGCGAATCTTATGCCCATTTGCCGATGCCAAGAATGACCAATACTTATATGTTGCCAGGTGAGCACAAACCAGAAGAGGTGATTGAGTCGGTCGAAAAAGGCATCTATGCCGTCAATTTTGGTGGCGGTCAGGTTGATATTACATCGGGTAAATTTGTGTTCTCAACTAGCGAAGTTTATTTGATTGAGAATGGCAGAGTCACGCAGCCAGTTAAAGGGGCAACGTTAATTGGTAATGGTCCTGAAGTAATGAGTCGCATTACGATGGTTGCAGATGACCTAGCCCTAGATACTGGGGTTGGTAACTGTGGAAAAGACGGTCAAACTGTACCAGTTGGCGTTGGGCAACCCACTCTTAAAATAGAGGGTCTCACCGTCGGTGGCACAGCGTAATGGCGGGACAACATAAAGCAATCGCATTAGTTTCTGGAGGTTTAGACTCCATGCTCGCTGTTCGTGTACTACAAGAACAGGGCGTCGAAGTAGAGGGTATTAATTTTTATACCGGGTTTTGTGTTGAAGGACATACCCATGCGATTCGAAATCAAGATAAAGAAAAGCAAAAGCGTAACAACGCACTTTGGGTAGCAGAACAGCTTGGTATTAAGTTGCATATCGTTGATGTGATACAAGAATATAAAGAAGTTTTATTGAATCCAAAACATGGTTATGGCGCTAATATGAATCCTTGCTTAGATTGCAAGATTTTCATGGTAAATAAGGCTGTAGAGTGGGTAAAAGAAAATCACAAAGACGGTTTTGATTTTATAATTACCGGAGAAGTGATTGGCCAGAGGCCGATGTCACAACGTAAACAAACCATGCCGATCATTGCTGAAGAATCAGGCGCGGATGATATTTTACTCAGACCGTTATGTGCTAAAAATTTACCCGCCACCAAACCCGAATTAGAGGGGTGGGTTGATAGAGAACAACTCCATGATTTTAGTGGACGTAGTCGTAAGCCACAAATGGCTTTAGCAGCAAAATATGGTTTCACTGGCTATGCTTCTCCAGCGGGTGGTTGTTGTTTTTTAACTGATAAAAGCTATTCGGATAAACTCGTCGATTTGTGGAAAGGGCGTGGGAGCCGTGAGTATGAAATGGATGACATTATGCTACTCAAAGTGGGCCGTCATCTAAGACCCAAAGGTGACTATAAATTGATTATTGCTCGCGATGCGGGAGAGAGCCAATATCTCGAAGGGTATCGTAAGCAATACATTTCAATACAAGCAATTAGCCACAATGGCCCATTGGCCTTGATCGATGGTGATATTACACCAGAAGATTATACGCATGCTGCGAGTATTGTTGCTCGTTATGGGCAAGGACGTGATTCTGATGAAGTAGAGATGACATTCACCGTGCCTGGGAAAACAATGCAGACACTTCACATTGCACCATTATCGACCGAACAGGTATTAGAGGATTGGCATGTATGAGCCGCTATGAGCTAGATGCCAGACGTATGCTGTGTCCGATGCCGGTAATTAAAACGCAAAATAAGGTTAAGGAATTATCTGTAGGTGATATATTAGATGTCGTTTGTACCGATCCTGGCGCCTTAAGCGATATTCCTGCTTGGGCTAGGATTAATGGTCATGAGGTTATTGAAACTACAAAAAAAGAGAGTGATATCATCATAACGGTCGAAGTTAAAGGCTAGGCCAAAATGGTGCGTACCAAAATTATATGCACCAATATGGCGCAAAACATGTCGGAAAGATAACTAACCCATTGATTTTAAGCTATAAAAAAGTTGGCTTGTTTTATGCTCATGCAGTCTAGAATGAGATTGTTATCTCACAACTCACAGTAATTTTTAAATTGGAGAAAAGTTTAATGTCTGTCGAAAAAGTGCTTCAAATGATTAAAGATGAGGATGTCAGCTTTGTTGATTTCCGTTTCACTGATTCGCTGGGTAAAGAGCAGCATGTTTCTTACCCTGCGCATTCTATTGATGAAGACACCTTCGTTGAAGGAAATATGTTTGACGGTTCATCAGTAGCTGGTTGGAAAGGCATTAATGAATCAGATATGATTTTGATGCCAGATCCAACTACAGCAGTGATGGACCCATTCATGGATGACAACACGTTAATTATTAGCTGTGACGTTATTGAGCCAGCCACGATGCAAGGTTATGAACGTGACCCACGTAGTGTTGCACATCGTGCTGAAGCACATATGCAAGCAGCAGGTATCGGTGATGCTGCCTATTTTGGCCCTGAAAATGAATTTTTCGTGTTAGATGATGTCCGTTGGGGCAGCACGATGGCAGGTTCTTTTTTCAAAATTGATTCTGATGAATCAGCTTGGAATACTGAAAAAGTCTTTGCTGATGGTAATAAAGGCCATCGCCCAGGTGTCAAAGGTGGTTACTTCCCTGTGCCTCCAGTTGATTCATTACAAGATATCCGTTCTGCAATGTGCTTGACCTTAGAAGAAATGGGTCAAGTCACCGAAGTACATCATCACGAAGTTGCTACTGCGGGCCAATGTGAAATTGGTGCCAAGTTCAATACGTTAGTGAAAAAAGCCGATGAAGTGCAACAACTTAAATATGTCGTTCACAATGTGGCACATGCATATGGTAAAACAGCGACTTTCATGCCGAAACCGATTGTGGGTGATAACGGTAATGGTATGCACGTCCATATGTCGATTTTTAAAGATGGCGAAAACCTATTTGCAGGCAATAAATATGGTGGTTTATCAGAAACAGCCTTGTTTTACATTGGTGGTGTCATTAAACATGCTAAAGCTTTAAATGCTTTTACTAACTCATCTACAAATAGTTATAAACGTTTAGTGCCAGGTTTTGAAGCGCCGATTATGTTGGCTTATTCTGCACGTAACCGTAGCGCATCAATTCGTATCCCTTTTGTTAACAATCCTAAAGGTCGTCGTATCGAAGTTCGTTTCCCTGATTCTACTGCGAATCCATATTTAGCGTTCTCTGCTTTATTGATGGCGGGTCTTGACGGGATTAAAAACAAGATTCACCCTGGTGACGCGATGGATAAAGATCTATATGACTTACCACCTGAAGAAGAAGCAGCAATTCCACAAGTTTGCTACTCTTTAGATCAAGCATTAGATGCATTAAGCGAAGATCGTGATTTCTTAAAAGACGGTGGTGTATTCACTGATGACATGATCGATGCTTTTATTGAATTGAAAATGGAAGAAGTCACACGTTTACGTATGGAGACGCACCCCGCTGAGTTTGATATGTACTACAGCGTGTAAGCGTTTAGTAACGAACTAGTGATATAAAATGCCTCCGTAAGGGGGCATTTTTTTGTCTATTGTGCTTGCGAAAGAGAATAAGCTGGCCTATGATTCGAGTATGAGAATTCCTTATATTACTCCTATTACTGTTGCCTTTTAGTTTACAGGCTGACATATATCGTTCAATAGATCGGGACGGTAATGTTACCTTTACGGATGAGCCTAATAATAAAGCTGAGTTAATAGAGTTAGAAGAACTACCAACCTACGAAGCTGCACCAATCCCTGTTTTACCAGTTGAAGCGATGCCAGAACCAGTAGAAGAAGATAACGATCTCAAAAAGCCAAAGTATAAAATTAGTATTACGTCACCCGAGCAGAACCAAAGTATTTGGACCGGTGGCGGTGTTTTAACGGCATCTGTTTCTGTTCAGCCCGAACTCAATGTCAATAGGGCTGACAAAGTGCAGTTTAAATTAGATGGTAAAAAAGTGGGTGAGCCACAGACGGGCTTATCTTATACCTTTCAAAATATCGAGCGTGGCAGCCATATTTTGACCGTTTCAGTTGTAAATAAAAAGGGTAAAGTAATAAAGGCCAGTAAATCTGTCTTATTTCATATGCACCGAAATTCGGTAGCCCAAAATGGTCAATCTACTGGATCACTTGTCACCGCCTCTAACAAAAATAGCCTCGATTAACAGTAATTAAGCGAATTGGGCTTCTCTGGTTTACATCAAGTGAACTGTCTTCGCACCATTGTGGTGCACCAATAAATCTAATAGAATACAAACAGTGCATTACTAGGCGTAGTTGCACACTTCTGATGCAAACTTAACTTCCATAAGCAGTTGTTTTATAACAAATAATATTTATATCACGGTCGAGGTGATAACTTGGAGCATTTATTGCTCTGATTAAATATACAATTGCTGTCGGATATAGCAGGGAATAATGACCCAAACTTCTTACCAAAATATAGTCGAAAACTTAGCCAGTGCTATTGTCATTTTAGACGAAAGCTTCAAAGTGAAGTTTATTAATGCCGCGGCTGAAGTATTATTTGATATTAGTCAGCGCCAAGCCGAATTGATTCCATTCCAAACTATTCTGCCGGGTGAAGATAATTTGTTTGTTAGCCTGACTAAAGTGCAACAAACAGGGCAAGAGCTGATTAAAAGAGAAGTGAAACTTTATATCCCATCGACAGGGGAAATTACGGTTGATTGTGCTATTAAGTTGTTAGAAGCGAATGATCAAGAACAATCGATTTTATTAGAATTTTTCCAACTGGATAATAAACATCGTATTAGCCGAGATGAAAGCCTGCATGCCCAACAACAAGTCGTACGTGGATTAGCACATGAAATAAAAAACCCATTGGGTGGCCTGAGAGGTGCAGCACAGCTATTGGAGCGTCAGCTTGAATCGGATGAATTAAAAGAATATACCGGCATTATTATCAGCGAGGCAGATCGCTTACAAAACTTAATGGCCAGCATGCTAGGTCCGCATCAACAAAGTGAAAAAACACAGGTCAATATCCACGAAGTTTTACAACGTGTACGTCAGCTAGTGAAAGTAGAGGTGGATGAACGGCTGGTATTTCAGGCTGATTATGATCCGAGTATTCCTGAGTTAGAAGTCGACCTTGATCAGCTGGTACAAATATTCTTAAACCTAGTACGTAATGCGGTACAAGCAATGAATGGTGTAGGAAAAATTATTCTCAAGACCAGAATTAAGCGTCATGCCAAAATTGATAACCATCGTTATCGCGTCGCAGCCGGTATCGACATCATCGACGATGGACATGGTATCCCAGCCTCATTGCAAGAAAGTATGTTTTACCCTCTAGTGACAGGAAGACCTGAAGGGACTGGGTTAGGCTTGTATATCTGTCAGAGTCTGGTCAGTCGCAATCAAGGTGCAATTAGTTGTATTAGCCAACCGGGTCATACCGTGTTTTCAGTTGTTTTCCCCTTGGAGCGAGCCAGTGAATAAAGCAAATGTATGGATTGTGGATGATGATCGTTCAATCCGGTGGGTGTTAGAAAAAGCCATGCAAGCTGAAGGTATTACTGTTCGTGCGTTTGAAGATGGTAATAGCGTCATCGATGAATTAGAGAATAGTCGCCCTGATGTTCTTGTCAGTGATATCCGAATGCCTGGTATTGATGGCCTTCAATTGATGTCAGAAATTAAACAAATCGCACCTAAGCTACCGATTATCATTATGACTGCTTATTCGGATTTAGACAGTGCAGTCTCAGTCTATGAGGGTGGGGCATTCGAATATTTGCCAAAACCGTTCGATGTTGATGAAGCGGTTGAGCTTGTGCGAAGAGCAATTGTACATCACCAAGAAAACACCCCAGTTGAAGAAGAGCCGGTCAACATTGGTACGGAAATTATTGGTGAAGCACCAGCAATGCAAGAAGTGTTTAGAGCGATTGGTCGTTTATCACGTTCTAATATTACAGTTTTAATTAATGGCGAATCAGGGACGGGGAAGGAACTGATTGCCAATGCCTTGCACAAGCATAGCCCTAGAGCGACGAATCCATTTATAGCTTTAAATATGGCGGCGATTCCAAAAGAATTAATGGAGTCAGAACTATTTGGCCATGAAAAAGGGGCGTTCACCGGTGCACATGCAGCACGAAAAGGCCGGTTTGAACAAGCTGATGGTGGCACACTATTCTTAGATGAAATTGGCGATATGCCATTGGATCTTCAAACACGATTACTGAGAGTACTATCTGATGGTGAGTTTTTCCGTGTCGGCGGCCATAGCTCAGTCAGGTGTGATGTCCGGATCGTAGCAGCAACTCATCAGAATTTAGAGCGTTTAGTCGAGCGTGGCGAGTTTCGAGAAGATTTATTCCACCGCCTAAATGTTATTCGTATTCAGAGTCCGGCATTGCGTGAACGCCGAGAAGATGTGCCTGCCTTAGCAAATTATTTCTTAAGCAAGGCCGCAAAAGAATTATCAGTACAGGTCAAAAGTCTGTCATCTGAAGTGGAACGTTATTTAAGTCAATTACCCTGGCCTGGTAATGTAAGACAATTGGAAAACACGTGTCGCTGGTTAACGGTCATGTCACCCGCAACGATGGTCGAAATGGATGACTTACCGAATGAGCTGACGAGTGATATTGTCAGCGGCCAACAGGGGACAGGTAATTGGCAAATGCTGTTTAAGCAATGGGCCGCTCAGAAAGCCTTAACGGGTGAAGAAGGTGTTTTAGCTGAAGTGGTTCCAGAAGTAGAGCAGCTATTAATGGAAGTGGCTTTAGAGAAAACAGCAGGCAAACGCCAAGAAGCAGCCAAGCTATTAGGGTGGGGTAGAAACACCCTAACGCGTAAATTAAAAGGAAGTGATAAATAGCTTGCAGGAACTGCACCAGTTTAGTATAATTTTTTACTTAACCGGTGCGGGGTGGAGCAGTCTGGTAGCTCGTCGGGCTCATAACCCGAAGGTCGTTGGTTCAAATCCAGCCCCCGCTACCAACGGTTAACAATCTACACTCAAGTAAGGCAGTGTAGCTAGCAAAAAAACCTGGAAATAACCCCCCATTAAATTGAAAGAGTTGGCTGTATTTTCTAATACGGTTTGATAGTGTTACGCCGTCAATATGATATTAAGGTACTTCTCTTGTTTTACATGAAACTGAAGCTAGAAAAAGGTGAGTGATTTCAAGGTATATATATTTGCCTTTATCAAAATAGATTTGTTAGAATGAGCGGGATAAATAGGGCATGTAGTGGAAAACGACGTGACCCATTGGTAAAACAGTAGTGATGGCTGATATGTTTAGACATTAATATTGTTAACAATGACAGGACCCCTATATGGGGTTTTCGTTTTTGTGGAAATTGAATTTGGGCCGAGGGCCCTTTTTTTTTAGGTGATTATGGCTGTAAGTGATCAAATAGAGATATTAGTAGAAGCACCGATCGAATCACTCGGTTATATGCTTGTGGGCGTAGAGTATATAAAGAATGGGCGCGACACTGTGCTTCGTATTTATATTGATGCCGAGCAAGGCATCTCGATCGAAGATTGTGAACGGGTTAGCCATCAGGTCAGCGGGATTCTAGAAGTTGAAGATCCGATTAGCTCTGCTTATTCACTAGAAGTATCATCGCCAGGTTTCGACCGGCCGTTGTTTAAACAGAGAGATTTTGAACGGTTTATCGGTGCTGAGGCAAAAATAGCAATGAAATTACCAGTTCAAGGCCGCCGCAATTTTAAAGGTCAATTGCATGGGTTTATTGACGGTAATATCGTGATTGATGTAGATGGGGAATTGTACGACTTACCATTAACAAAGCTGGCTAAAGCGAGACTTGTTGCTTAAAAAGTTATTATTAGCGGTTAATAGAAATGTACAAATAGTTTAGGGCTGCTGGATAAGGCCATTGAGGTTGAAATGAACAATAAAGAAATTTTGCTAGTTGTAGATGCTGTCTCTAATGAAAAAGGAGTCAGTAAAGCGGTTATTTTCAATGCGATAGAAGCAGCACTC
>Ga0233444_10003668_pt1 | contig 15092 bp, 16 predicted proteins | sample SI_124_October20_6_FD_182792 | JGI IMG/M metagenome (GOLD analysis project Ga0233444, IMG submission 182792) | Seawater microbial communities from Saanich Inlet, British Columbia, Canada - SI_124_October2016_10_MG | ecosystem: Environmental > Aquatic > Marine > Inlet | place: Canada: British...
TTTACTATTACATTTTTTTAATCTTTCTTTTCCATTACAAATCGGCAACATCCAATCAGACCTCATTTGTAAATCATCATTTAAACATTTCAAAGATTGATAATTGAATGTATATTTCGATTTTTTACTTTTTGAAGCCCAAATCAAAGTTTCATGAGCATTAGTAAATCTTGTACCTCTAAAATTTGGCATTGGATTATTTTTTCTCCAAATTACGTCATTTAAAAGCCAGTAGTTTAGATTTTGTAAATGATACCCAAGTCTAAAAATATTGTGATAAGAACCTATGACCCAAATACTTCCATTGTCTTTTAAAATTCTTTTGCATTCTATTAACCAGGATTTACAAAATTTGTCGTAATGTTTGAAACTGTTAAATTGATCCCATTTGTCATAAACACCATTTACTTTACTAGCATCTGGTCTAGTTAAAGTTTCACCTATCTGCATGTTGTAAGGGGGGTCTGCAAAAATTAAATCGAAAGATTTGTCAGGAATTTTTTTTATTTCCTGAAGGCAGTTGCCGATAACAATATTGTTGAAGAAACTTGACATTATATGATTCAACCCCAAATTGAATTCATGGTCAAACAGTTTTATTTAAAAAAAGAGTGTTTTAGTGTTTTAGAGTCTTAGCTCGACAACATCTTGTGTATAGGTTTGAAACCTTTTCTATGATGAGAGGTTATACCAAATTTTTGTAAACCCTCTATGTGAGCTTTAGTACCGTAACCAAAGTTTTTTTCCCAGGCATAGTTATGAAATTTTTTTGATAATTTGATCATAAGTTGATCCCTGTAAACTTTTGCCACTATGGAAGCAGCGCTAATTGATTTAACTTTTTCATCACCATTAATTATCGTTTTAAAATTTTTTATTCCTTTAGGTGCAAAGTTTCCATCTATAAGAATTAATTCTGGTTTAACTGACAATTGATCTAATGCCCTTTTCATTGAAAGTAGAGTTGCCTGTAGAATATTAACCTTTAGTATTTCTTCTACTGAGGCCACACCTACAGCACAAATTGAATTTTGCTTAATGTGCTTTGCTATTTCTACTCTTTTCTTAAAAGTAATCTTTTTTGAATCTTTCAATAAACTTAAATTTATACCTTTTTTTAATATAACTGCTGCTGAAACTACAGGCCCAGCCAAGCAGCCTCTGCCCACCTCATCTACACCTGCTGTAATAAGATTTTGCTTCAATTAAATTTTTAATTTAGCTTTTTTATCTCTAATCATTTTAAGATCAACCCAAGCTAATTTTTTTTGAGTAGGCTGCCTCATTAAGAAGGCAGGGTGAAAAGTAACAATCACAGATGCCTTATGTTGTCCAAATTCTTTTTCAATCCATTTTCCTCTTACTTTTGATATAACAACATCATTACCTATTAAAGCATTCATTGCCGTGCTTCCCAATAAAACTAAAATTTTAGGAGCGATTATCTCAATGTGTTTTTTGACGAACGGCAAATACCTACCCATCTCTTCACCAGTCGGTCTTCTATTTTCTGGAGGTCGGTAATTAATAATATTTGATATATATACATTTTTTCTATCTAAATTAATCGAAGCTAACATCTTATCAAGCAGAGTTCCTGCTCGGCCAACAAAAGGCAAGCCTTCTTGGTCTTCATTTGATCCTGGTGCCTCACCTATTAACATAATTTTAGATTTTGGATTTCCGTCACTAAAAACCATATTTGTAGCATTGCTTTTTAAGCTACAATTTTTAACGTTTGAGATAGATTCTTTTAATCTCTCTAAACTATCTGATTTATCTGGTGAAATTTCAAAATTATTTTTTTTATATCTATTGATTGCCTTATTATTGTAAATTAAATTGAAATTAATAAATTTGTAATATCTTATTAATTTTGTTGCATTTGGACTCAGTTTTTTTATCATAAATTTTATGAATATATTTAAATTAAGTTTAAAGATTATAGTACAAATTATTTTTGTCATTATATTTTTTTCCACACTGCAGGCAAAGAACTCGGATAAGTTTGATAGATCAAATCAAGTATCCGATTATTTTTCAGGAATATTGCTTTTAAACGATAATCAATACTATGAATCCTCTAAGTTTTTAAAAAAAATAAAAGGTCTAGAAAAAAGCCATATTAATTATTCTGTAAAATATTTATATTCATCCATTAATTCTGGAAATTTTGATGAAGCATTCAAATATGCTAGAGAACTTGAAAAACAAAAAATAGATATCTTTGAAAGTCATTTAGTATTAGGGGTTTATTATCTAAGAAATTCTAAAATAAATTTGGCGAAAGAATATTTTTTTAAAGCAAAAAATAGAGACTTTAGATTTACATTAAACAAACATATTTCTAGCTCCATGTATAACTGGTCTAATCTAAAGAATTCAGATATCAGCAGGGCCTCTGAAGACTTAAAAAAATTAGATGAAAGATTTAAAAACTTAAAGAAAATTCAAAATGTATTTTTAAACTGTTATTATGAAAGTCCAAATACAAATAATTTGTTTAAAGAATTAGTTGCAAATAAAAAAACAGATTTTTCACGATACAAATATTTTCATGCTTCTTATGTTGCCTCTTCTGGAGAAATTGAAGAAGCAAAAACTATCGTTCAATCTGCGCTTAAACTTAATCCAAGAAATTTATTACTTAATCAATATAAAATTGATTTAAATGAGAAAATTTTTTTAAAATCATTTAGTTGCAAAAATGAAAATCAAGTTATTGCTGAAATATTGTATATTGCAGCTAATATATTGTCATCTCAGTCAATATATCCTTTATCTAATTTTTATTTAAATTTAGCAAAATATCTGAACGAGGATTTTCATTCATTTGACACTTTAGTGGCTGAAAATTTTTATAAATTAGATAATTTTGAAAATGCAAAAAAAATTTATAAAGGTTTAAGTAAAAGAGGAGATACTTTCAAGTGGCATTCTACCAAACAGCTTTCAAGAATTTTAGTTCAAGAAGGAAAAAAAGAAAAAGCAATAAGATTAGTAAGTGGAGTTTATAAAGATTTGGCTTATAAAGAAATTTATGAAACTTTTGATTTTGCTGAATTTTTAAAAAATAATGAAAAATTTGAAGACTCAATTCCATATTATACTAAAATTATAAATAGAATAAAAAAAGATCACCCACTATACTCAGAGGCCACAGATGGAAGGGGAGTAGCTTACGAAAGAACGGGGGAATGGAATAAAGCAGAAAAAGATTTATTAGCTTCTTTAAAAGCAGATCCAAATCAGGCTTACGTAATAAATTATTTGGCTTATTCTTGGATTGAAAAAGGTGTTAAAATTGAAAAATCACTAGATATGTTAGAGAAAGCAAATAAATTAAAATCAAATGATCCTTTCATTATCGATTCTTTAGGTTGGGCTTTATTCAAGTTAGAAAGATATGAGGAGTCCAAAAGCTACCTACAAATGGCAGTGAGATTGATGCCAGGAGATCCAATCGTTAATGATCATTTTGGAGATGTTCTGTGGAAAAATGGTAATGAAATACAAGCAAGATATTATTGGAATTATGTTTTAAATCTAAAAAAAACTGAAGAAGATTTAAAAAAAAATATAGAAAAAAAATTAATACAAGGCCTTTAGCCTATGGTCTTTAATTCGTACTCAAAAATTAATCTAACTTTAACTATAAACAGTAAAAAAAAAAGTGGCCTACATGAGATTCAATCATATTATTGTTTAATTAACTTAAATGATAAAATTAAGATAAAAAAAATAAACAACAAGAAAGATAAAATATATTTTAAAGGTCCTTTTGCGAAATATGTCAAAAGATCTGATAATTCCATTATAAATCTCTTAAGTTTCTTAAGAAAACAAAAGTTGATTTCAAATTTTTACTCCATAATTGTAAATAAAAAAATTCCAGTTTTTGGTGGCCTTGGAGGAGGAGCGAGTAATGCTGTATTTATATTAAAGTCTCTATTAAAAAGGAAAATTAACAAAAATATATTTAATAAACTTGAAAAATTAATAGGTTCTGATTTTAGGCTATTCTTTCATAGGCAAGGTTTTTTAGATAATACTAAAAGTGTCAAAATTCTGAAAAAAAAACATAAATTGATTTTTGTGCTTTTACGTCCAAATATTCATTGTTCGACAAAAGAAATTTATTCTAGAGTAAAAAGTTATACTAAAAAGGATAAATTTAATTCACATAAAACAAACACTAAGAAAAAATTTATAAATTATATTTTAAATAATAAAAATGACTTACAATCAATTGTTGAAAAAAAACATCCAGTTATAAAACAATTATTAACAGATATAAGCGTTGAAAAAGGCTGTTATCTTTCAAGAATGTCAGGGTCGGGGTCAGTATGTTACGGCTTATTTAGCAATGAAAGCTCTGCTAAAACAGCACTAAATAAAATGAAAAGTCGGTATCCTAAATTTTGGTTTTCATTAGCAAAAACTGTTTAATTTTATTGATTTATGATATATCAGGTTTCTTAATGTTGGGGCATAGCCAAGCGGTAAGGCAGCGGTTTTTGATACCGCCATCCTAGGTTCGAATCCTAGTGCCCCAGCCATAAACTTATGCTTAATTTAAGCTTCAATTTTATAAAAAAGATTAAAAGAAACTTATTTCCTTTCTATAAAAATAAAGAATTAAAATTTGTATTCAAAATATTGAAACAAGATTTCGCTGAAGATGTTATAGTTGCAAGATTTGTTGGAGGCTGTGTCAGAAAACACTTAACTAATGATGTAGTAGATGACATTGATATAGCCACAACTTTAAGTACAGATGAAATTAAAGAAAGATTTAAGAATACAAATTTTAAAGTAATAGATACTGGAATTAAACATGGAACAGTTACTTTAGTTTCGAAGAAGCTTAAGCTTGAGCTTACTACTTTAAGAAAAGATGTTGAAACTGATGGCAGACATGCCGAAGTCGAGTATATTAATGATTGGCAGTTAGATTCGGAAAGAAGAGATTTTACTATTAATGCAATTTATTTAGATATCACAGGAAAAATTTTTGACCCGCAAATGGGAACAATTGATCTCAAAAACAATAATGTAAAGTTTATTGGTGATCCGCAAAAAAGAATTGAAGAAGACTATCTTCGAATAATTAGGTTTATACGTTTCAAGATTATGTATAATAGCAAAGTAGAAGCTACAACAAGCCAAGCGATAAAACTTAATTTAAATGGAATTAAACAGATTTCAAAAGAGAGAATTTTATTAGAATTATTTAAGATTTTAGATTTAAAAAATTTTATCAATTTATATGAAAGTGAATATTTAAAAGAATTATTTTCATTAATATTTCCAGAATTTGATAATATTGAAAGATTAGAACGTTTAAAAAAAATTTTTAATCACTCAAAAATAAATAGAGATATTTTGTTAGCAACTTTGCTTATCGGTGAAAAAAATAATCATGAATATTTTGCACATAAGTACAATATTTCAAATGACATTAAAGAAAATCTAAATTTGCTTTCTAATGATTTAAAATTAATTAGAGAAAATAAGGATTTTTTTGATAAAGATTTAGAAAAAAATATTTATTTAAGAAATAAAAATCACCTAATTAATTTAAATATACTAAATTTTGTAAATAATTCTAAATGTAAGCTTAACCACTTCTTAACAATACTTAAAAAGATACTTCAATCCAAAGAACACTTCTTGCCTGTTGACGGCAAATATTTAATGCAAAATGGCATGAAAGAAGGTTCAGCCCTAGGCAGGGTTTTGAAAATAATCGAGGATGAGTGGATCATAAATGGTTTTAAAATTTCAAAGGAACGAATTAAAAAAATAATTAATTCAAATCTAAGTTAAACATACTCAACATCGAGTATTTCAAAATTTCTCTCACCTGAAGGAGTATTTACAGTTACCATTTCCCCGGTATCTTTACCTACCAATGCTTTTCCAATTGGACTTCTAAAGAATACAAAATTTTTCTTGATATCGGCTTCATCCTGTCCAACTAGCCTGTAAGAAATTTTTTTATCTGTTTCTAAATCTTTTACTCTTACTGTTGAACCAAAGATTACTTTTCCATTATTTTCAATTTTTGTGACGTCAATAACATTTGCTCTGGCTATTAAATCATTGATTGCAACCACTCGACCTTCAATTAAACCTTGCTGTTCTTTAGCTGCATGGTACTCAGCATTTTCTTTTAAATCACCATGCGATCTAGCCTCAGCAATAGCTTCAACAACTTTTGGTCTTTGAATATTTTTTAAATCTTCCAACTCAGATTTTAAATCTTTTAGTCCACTTACTGTTATCGGTTCTTTATCCATATTTATTTCCATTTAGCCTTAGGTGGAAGTGACATCAAAATTGAGTCAATATTACCACCAGAATTTAATCCGAACTTTGTACCCCTATCATATAAAAGGTTAAACTCAACATATCTTCCTCGTTTTATTAATTGTTTATCTTTATCTTTTTTAGACCACTTTAATTTTTTTTTTCTATTAATTACTTTTTTTGAAATATCTAAGAAAGTTAAACCGAGTTCCCTTATAAACTTAAAATTTTTAATCCAATCTATTTGTTCATAATCAAAAAATATTCCACCAATTCCTCTAGGTTCTTTTCTATGAGGAAGATAAAAATATTCATCGCACCATTTTTTATATCGTTTATAATTTTTTTTATTTTGTAAACATATTTTTTTTAAATTATCATGAATTAATTTCTTTTCTTTGTTATCGTTATGGCTAGGAGTTGCATCCATACCTCCTCCGAACCATTCTTTTGAAGTAACTATAAACCTAGTATTAAAATGAAGTGCAGGTATTTTTGGATTTTTCATATGAGCCACAACAGAAATACCTGAGGCCCAGTATTCCCCTTTTTTTTCTGCTCCAAGAATTTTCGATCTGAATTGTTTTTGAAATATTCCTGAAACTGTAGATTTATTTACACCAACTTTATCAAATATTTTACCTCCCGATAACATATAAGAAGTTCCTCCACCTTCTTTTTTCTTTTCTTTGCTCCAGTCTCTTCTAGAAAATTTAAATTTATTGTTTTCCAAAAATTCAAATTCTTTACAGATTTGGATTTGTAAATAAGAAAACCAACTATCAGCCATTTTTTTTCTAAAATTCGAATTAATCATTATTTTAATAATTTATTTTGTCTTAATGCTTCAGACGAAATTATAGCTACGCTCGTAGCAACATTAAGGGATCTAGTTTTTTTATTCATTGGAATTTTAACTTTATTTGTAATTGATTTATGTAAATTTTCAGGTACCCCAGCACTTTCTCGACCAAATAATAAAATATCATCCTTTCTAAATTTAAATTTATGGTAATATTTAGTCGCCTTAGTTGTCATTAAAACAATTCTCTTTTTTTTGTTTTTTTTCAAAAATTTATCGTAATCTTGATGTCTAAAAACTTTACTAAAATTGATGTAATCCATCACCACTCTTTTAAACCTTGGGTCATTGAGGTTAAAGCCACAAGGTTCAATAATATGCACTTTTAAATTTAAGCAAGCACTTAGCCTAATTATAGCTGCGGTATTTTGAGGAATATCTGGCTTATATAGTGCTATGTGCATTATTATTGCTTAATTTATGTGTCATTCTGACCCTAGAAAATTTAATAATATAGTTTTATTAGATATTTACATTATAAACACAAACATTAATGAACAAAGAAGAAAAAAAAGTAAATCGGAGAGATTTTTTATTTACAGCTAGCTACACAATTGGTGCAGTTGGTTTAGGAGCTGTAGTTTGGCCTTTAGTACACCAAATGAATCCAGATAAAGCCCAACAAGCCTTAGCAACTACAGAAGTTGATATAAGTCAGGTTGAGCCTGGAAATTCTATAACTGTTTTATGGCGTGGTAAGCCTGTATTTTTAAAAAGAAGAACACAAGATGAAATTTCTGAAGCTAGAGCTGTAAACCTATCAGATTTACCAGATCCTCAAAAAGATGAAGAGAGAGTTCAAGAGGGTAAAGATGAATGGCTAGTGATGTTAGGTGTTTGCACGCATTTAGGATGTGTTCCTCTAAAAGATAAGGGTGATTACAATGGTTGGTTTTGTCCTTGTCACGGATCACATTATGATGTTTCAGGTAGAATTAGAAAAGGTCCAGCTCCAAAGAATATGGAAATACCAAAGTTTGAATTTGTTAATAGCAATACAATTAAGATAGGATAAATAATTATGAGTGATCACGAATATATTCCTAAGTCAAAAGCAGGAAAATGGTTTAACGACCGTTTACCTCTTTTAACACTAGGAGCACATTTAACTGATTACCCTACACCAAAAAATTTAAATTATTGGTGGACATTTGGTGGAATTCTTACTTTTTGTTTGCTCACTCAAATAATAACTGGAATAGTTTTAGCGATGCATTATGTAGCGCATGCAGACTTGGCTTTTGCAAGCGTAGAACACATTATGCGAGACGTAAATTTTGGTTGGTTAATTCGCTATATACATAGCAATGGAGCCTCTATGTTTTTTCTTGCTGTCTATATACACATATTCAGATCTTTATTTTATGGATCGTACAAATCTCCAAGAGAAGTAATTTGGATTATTGGATTAATGATATACCTTCTAATGATGGCTGCAGCATTTATGGGATATGTTTTGCCATGGGGTCAAATGAGTTTTTGGGGAGCTACAGTTATAACAAACTTATTTAGTGCTATTCCTTTAGTTGGTGAAAGTATTACTACTTGGCTATGGGGAGCGTACTCGGTAGACAATCCTACTTTAAATAGATTTTTTAGTTTGCACTATTTAATACCTTTTTTAATTTTAGGATTAGTTGTTTTACATATATGGGCCCTTCATGTTCCAGGCAATAATAACCCAGTTGGTATTGATATTAAAAAACCTTCTAAAGATACGGTGCCTTTCCATCCATATATTACAATCAAAGATACTTTTGCGTTGTTAATGTTTATGATTATTTTTGCAGGGTTTGTTTTCTTTTCACCGAATGTCTTAGGTCATTCAGATAACTATATTCCAGCGAATCCATTAGTAACTCCCGCACATATAGTACCAGAGTGGTATCTTTTACCTTTCTACGCAATTTTAAGATCAGTTCCAGATAAATTAGGGGGAGTAATTTTAATGTTTGGAGCAATTTTTATATTATTTATTTTACCTTGGCTTGATACTTCAAAAGTTAGATCAGCAGTATTTAGACCAATATATCGTCAATTTTATTGGATATTTGTATTAGATGTTTTAATGCTAGGATATATGGGAGCAATGCCAGCTGAAGGAATTTATTTAGTACTAGCTAGAGTAGGAACAGTTTATTATTTCTTACATTTTATCGTTGTTTTGCCGGTAGTAGGTCTATTTGAAAAAACAGATCCAATTCCTATGAGTATTTCAGAGCCAGTATTAACAGGTGTTGCAGACCCTTCACTTGCAAGAAAAGATAATGATAAGATTTAAGTTCATAGCATTTTCAATCTCTTTACTATTATTTTCAATAACCCCTTTATTTGGTGCTGGTGCTGGAGGCGAACTTTTGAAAGTAGATTGGAGTTTTAAAGGCATAACAGGCAAATTCGATAGAGCTTCTTTGCAAAGAGGTTTCCAAGTGTACAAAGAAGTTTGTTCATCTTGCCATTCAATGCAATATTTAAGTTATAGAAATCTTGGTGAACCGGGAGGCCCTGAATTTTCTGAACAGGAGGTAAAGGCAATCGCGGCAAGCATTGAGATAGAAGACGGTCCAGATAGTCAAGGTGAAATGTTTACTAGGCCTGGGAGACCAGCTGATAAATTTAAAAGTCCTTATCCTAATGTGAACGCATCAATCGCTGCAAATGGTGGAGCATATCCACCCGATATGTCAGTTCTTGTTAAAGCAAGACCAGGAGGGTCAAATTACATTTATTCAGTTTTAATGGGATATGAAGACCCGCCAGTTGGCATGACTTTAGATGATGGCGTCTACTACAATAAATATATGATTGGTAATAAAATTAAAATGTCATCTCCTTTAAGTGATGACATAGTTGAATATACTGACGGTACCCAAGCTAGCATGGATCAGATGGCAAAGGATGTTACAACTTTTTTGACTTGGGCTGCAGAACCAGAATTAGAAGAAAGGCACAGAACTGGAGTTAAAGTTATAATTTATTTAATTCTTCTCACTACTTTAGTTTATCTTAGTATGAAAAAAATATGGTCAAGGATTGACACGGAAGTATAAAACATCTCCATCTTTAACAATATAGTCTTTTCCTTCAATTCTGAGTTTTCCATTTTCTTTACATTTTTCAGCAGATCCATATTTAATAAAATCCTCACATGTTACAGTTTCTGCCCTAATAAAATTTTTTTCAAAATCTGTATGTATAACACTCGCAGCTTTTGGAGCCGAAGTATTTTTTTTTACCGTCCAAGCTCTACTTTCTTCAGGCCCCGATGTAAAAAAAGTATCTAAGTTTAAAAGATCGTAGCCTTGTTTTATCAGTTGATTTAAACCAGTCTTATCTAAACCTATTTCTTTCATGAAAGTCTCCCTCTCACTGTTGTCTAGATCCATAATCTGATCCTCAATGTCTGCACAAATTTTTATAACTTTTTCACTAGAATATTTATTTTTTACGTTTTCTGTAAAATTATTACCTTGAACCAAACTCTTTTCATCGACATTACAAACAATAATTTTTGGTTTAATGCTTAATAAGCCTAGATTGTTTAAAAAACTATTTTCTTTCTCATCATTAGCAACAATTTCATTTCCTTCATTTAATTGTTGTAGTTTTTCTTTAAGAATTTTTACACTTTTTTCTTCAAGTAATTTTTTCTTTCCTTTATCAAGTTTTTTTTGAATCACATCTATATCTGAAAGTATTATTTCAGTTTTGATTGTCTCAAGATCCTCAACAGGATTAATCTTAGCGTTCACGTGTGTTATCTTGTCAGATTCAAAGCATCTAACTAAATGAATAATTGCATCAACTTCCCTAATATGAGAAAGGAATTTATTTCCAAGACCTTCTCCTTTTGATGCTCCTTTTACCAAACCAGCTATATCCACAAATGTAATATTTGTATAAATTTTCTTTTTAGAATTAGATAAGTTGCTTAATTGATCTAGCCTTTTATCAATTACATCAACTATGCCTATATTAGGATCAATAGTACAAAAAGGAAAATTAGCTGCCTCAGCATTTTTTGAAGCAGTTAGAGCATTGAACAAAGTAGACTTTCCAACGTTAGGAAGTCCAACTATTCCACATTTAAATCCCATTAAGGTCTTGATTAACTTTACTCGAGAATAGATCTATTTTTTTTTGAATTAAAGTAGGTAACTGTTTAACTATATTTTCTGTAATTTCATTTATTTTTTCTTCTTCATCTTCTTTAAAATCCTCCAAAACATGATTGTTAACCTTCTTTTTTTGCTTAGGATGACCTATGCCAACTCTTACTCTAGAATAATCTTTACCAATTAATTTATCTATAGATTCAATGCCATTGTGCCCAGCACTACTACCTCCAAATTTAGCTTTAATTTTTCCAAAATCTATATCCATATCATCATGAAAAACAAAAACATCTTTGGCATCTATTTTAAAATAATCAATCAGTTCTTTAATTGCTGTCCCAGAATTATTCATGAAAGTTAATGGTTTGATTGCATAGATCTTTTCTTCATCTATTTTACCAGTGGTAAGCAAACCCTTAAATTTTGGTTTTTGTTTTGAAAGTTTAAAATGAGTATTGATTGCATCGATTATTTTAAAACCAATATTGTGTCTTGTATTAGTATAGTTGGATCCAGGATTTCCTAATCCGACAAGTAAGAGCATATTAATTATTTTTTTTCAGCAGGTTTTTTATCTTCAGATTTTTTATCAGCACCGTCTTTGACTTTGTCATCTTTTTTAGCTGCCTCACCATCTTTTGCAGCTGCCTCTGCGCCCTCAGCTGGCACTTCACCTTCTGCACCTTCTACAGTAGTTTCTTCAGCAGGTTTTTCTGGTTCTTTCATTACTGTTGGGGCCGCTACCGTTGCAATAACAAAATCTCGATCAATTGTTGGAGAGACGTTCTCAGCTAATCTCACCGATGAAATCTTTATGCTTGTACCAATATCAGTACCAGCTAAATCTATTGTAATATCATCTGGTATATTTTCTCCAGGACATTTCAATTCTATTTTTCTTCTTACAATGTTTAATACTCCACCTCTTTTTAAACCTGGTGAGTCGGGATGATTAATAAATTTTACAGGTATTTCTAAAATAATTTTTTTACCGCTCACTATTCTCATAAAATCTATATGAATTGGCTCTTCCGAAACAACATGAAAAGCAACATCTCTAGGTATTACTTTTTCTTTTTTACCATCAACATCTAATTCTAATACTTTTGATAAAAACGTATCTGATTTCACAATACTTTTGAGAGCTTTTTTTTCTACTGAAATATTTTGATTAGGATCTTTACCTCCATATAATATAGCAGGTATGAGTCCTTTGGCTCTCAATTTATTGTTAGAGCCAGAAGAAGTATCTTCTCTTTTTATAGCTTTTAAGTTACTCATAATTTATATGAAGAGGGTATATAACCTAAGATTTCTACCAAAACAAGAGTTAATTGAATAAATCCGATACTGAATTTGAATTAGCTATTCTTTTAATAGCTTCTGACATTAAAGATGTAATGGATAAGACCTCAATTTTATTGTTATTTTTAATTTTACTAGAGTTATCAATCGAGTCAGTGATAATAAGCTTCTTAATTTTTGAATTTTTTATTTTTTTTGCCGCATCCCCACTTAGAACTGCATGAGTAATAAATACGTAGACTTCCTTTGCTCCCTTCTTCTTTAATGCATCAACCGCATTAATAATTGTTCCACCACTATCAATTATATCATCTACAATAATACAAGTTTTATTTTTTACATCACCAATAATGTTCATAACTTGAGATTTTCCAGGCGCAGGCCTTCTCTTGTCAATGATAGCTAAATCTGCTTTTATTCTAGTCGCTAGCGCTCTTGTCCTAGCAACACCGCCCATATCTGGAGAAACACAGATCAATCTTTTTGAAACAATTTTTTTTTTGATAAATTTTGAAAATAGTGGAGTGGTAAATAAGTTGTCTACCGGCATATCAAAAAATCCTTGAATTTGTCCAGCATGCAAATCAACAGTTACTATTCTATTGGCTCCGGCATTAGTTAAAAGATTTGCTACAACTTTTGCAGATATAGAAGTTCTTGGAGCGACTTTTCTGTCTTGTCTCGCATAGCCAAAGTAAGGGATCACAGCTGTTATAGTCTTTGCTGAAGACCTTCTTAAAGCATCAATTACCAATAAGAGCTCCATTAGATTATCATTAGCAGGATTTGATGTTGATTGGATAACAAAGACACTATTACCCCTGATGTTTTCATTAATTTCGATATAAATTTCACCATCAGCAAATCTTCTGATGTTAGTATTTATAAGTTTAAGTTTTAAATTTTTAGCAATGTTCTTACTGAGTTTAAGATTGCTAGTTCCAGATAAGATTTTCATGAAATGTAATTACTTATACAATTATTTTTGTATCTTTTCAAATTAATAAATTTAAATTAAACGAATAACAGATATACATCTTCCATAATCATTTTGCTTTAATTTAAACGATCTTCTATAGCTAAAAAAATTCATCTTTTCTCTAAAAGTATCATGTTTTACGTGATCTACTTTCACTTTAAGCTGGATAAGTTTATCCGCCACAAATTTTCTTAAGTTAAAAAATTTTTTATTTTTATTCTTATAAGAAAAATACTTCCTATTCTTCTTTGATGTTCTTACAAATTTTTTATAAAAATTTAAATCCACCTCGTAGCTTTTTTCTCCTATACATGGACCAATACTTGCAAAAATTTTGTTATTAGAGTTTAACCTCTTAATCTTATTTACTGTATTTTTAATTATACCTGAAAAAGCACCTTTCCATCCAGCATGAATACAGCCTACTATTTCATTTTCAAGATCATATATAATAACAGGAACACAGTCTGCGGTTACAACACCTAATGCCAAACCGTTGACCTTAGTTATTATTGCATCTGAATTTATCTTTTTTTTACAATTATTTTTTTTTATTTCAATTACTCTATTACTATGAGTTTGATTCATTAATATAAGATTATTTTTTTTAACAAACATTTTTTGTGAAACATAATTAAGATTTTTTAAAATATTTTCTTTTTTATCTTTTGAGCCTCTGCCGCAGTTTAATCCTTTGTAAAGACCTTTTGAAAAACCACCTTTTCTTGAAAAAAAACAGTGTTTTATCCTTTTAAATTTATTTAATTTTTTTGAGTGAAACATTAATTGAATCCAAAAAATTTATTTGATTTAGATTTATAAGCAAACACTACTTTAAATAATTTACCCATGAGATCTGAGCTTAACAGCCTTTTTAATCTTAAATATACGTTTGATTGATCGCTGAATTTCATTTTTTTACTTATAATTTCAGCTCTTTCTATTATACCCATATTTTTCAAAAATCTTTCTTGAGAAATTATTTTTTTCACTTTTAAGTTATTTTTTTTGAAAAATTCACTTAAAAGTTTAAAATTTACATGAGCGGTAATATCTGCTTTACCTAAATTATCTAGTAAGTTATTTTTTTTATGGCCCATAACAGATTGTAGGGTATTTTGATTGTTTGGTTTTAAATATCCATAATCTATCATCAATAGGCAACCTTTTACCTTTGAAATTTTTTTTGTTATTTTTTTTAATTCTTCCAGACCATATTTTGGGAATTCTATAAATTTTAAATTTTTTAAAGCCTTATAAGAATTGATCATTGAAGCGTCTTTCTTTGATGTTTTTTTAAAAATTTCTTCTATTTTTTTATTTTTATTAAATTTATAGTATTTCTCAAATAATATACCTTTTTCGTATTTGAATTGTTTAATTGGAATTGCATCAAAAAATTCATTGCCGAAAAAAATTGCTGGACTATTATTTATACTTTTAAAAGTTTTTATCCATTTTATTTTGTTATTTCGGATATTTTTTTTTTGTAAATTTTTTAAAAAATCACTTAATTCAT
>Ga0233444_10003672_pt1 | contig 15083 bp, 20 predicted proteins | sample SI_124_October20_6_FD_182792 | JGI IMG/M metagenome (GOLD analysis project Ga0233444, IMG submission 182792) | Seawater microbial communities from Saanich Inlet, British Columbia, Canada - SI_124_October2016_10_MG | ecosystem: Environmental > Aquatic > Marine > Inlet | place: Canada: British...
TATTCATTTTTTTTTGAAAAGGCATTAACTTGCATATCACTTTCAAAACCAAATGTTTGTTTTACAGAAAGTTTGATGTCAGGTTTTTGTACAAATTGTTGTGAACTCATTTTTTTCCTAAAGTTTTCTTAAGTTGGCTATATGCTAAAGTAATCATTTTTAGCCTATCTTCAAATTTTTTATTCCCTTGATTTTTATCAGGATGATATTTTTTTACAAGTTCTTTGAATTTCGAATGAATTTGCTCCCATTTTACCTCTTGGCTTAGCTCCATAACTTGTAAAGCATCTTTATCTTGTTGAGAAATTTTTGTTTTTTTAAAATCTCTAAAATTAGAACTTTTAAAGATGTTAAGTTTATCATCCAAGGCATTATTCCATAAAATATTAAAAAAATTATCAGATGAACCAAAAGTTTTAGTAGACTTATGCCATGTTAAGTCAGATTTTATAAAAAATTCGATTTCTTGGTCGTTCATATTTTCAAAGTAATTCCAACTTTTGTTAAATATTTTAATATGATTTAAACAAAGCAATCTATAGTTTTTGCTATTATCTTTTTCCACTGGTGCTTTATATGCTCCAGTTTCTTTACAATTTTCCCAATCACATATAATTTTCATAAATCAATTCTATATAGTAAAATTATATTAATGAATAATTATTTTGATCAAATTATTAAAAAATTAAAAGATAAAATTGAAATTGAAGAAATTGAAATTGTTGATAATTCAAGTAAACATAAGGGACATAAATTTTTTTCACCTGAAAAATTTCATCTACATTTAAAAATCAAATCATTATATTTAAAATCTATCTCACGAGTTAGTGCTCAAAAATTAGTAATGAGGGTTTTAAAAGAAGATTTAAACACAAACATACATGCATTAGAGATTAGTATTGAGCAATAGACTTACTTAGTGTTTTTAAATTCTTCAATGAAATTTTATATTTGTCAGGAAGCGCAGTTTTTCCAATTCTCTTTAATAAAATAAAATTTACTTTATCATCGTTATTTTTTTTATCATTTTTAAGAAATGGTATTAAGTTTTTAATTAAATTCTGCTTAGAATATTTTTTATAAGTGTAATTTAAATTATTTTCATCATAAATTTTTTTTATTTCATTAATAGATTTTAAATTACAAACATTTTTCAATAATGATAACCTTGATGCCAAAATCATTCCTGATAAAACAGCTTCTCCATGTGTTATTTTTTTTGAAAAATTATTTTTAACTTCAATTGCATGAGCAAAGGTATGTCCAAAATTAAGAATCATTCTTAAATTTTTTTCTTTTACGTCCTTACGTACAAAAAACATTTTTATTAAACAACTTTTTTTAATTGCATAAATAAGCTCTTTATTTTTTTTTAAGAAAATTTTTTTTGTATTTATTTTCAACCAATCAAAAAATTTTTTATCTTTAATTATGGAATGTTTTAAAATCTCTGCGTAACCACAAATCATTTCTTTTTTTGGTAAAGAGCGTAAAAAAGATAAATCACTAATCACTAATTTTGGTTGGTAAAATGAACCTATAAGATTTTTTCCATGACTTGAATTTACTCCAGTTTTACCACCAATAGCTGAGTCTACTTGAGCCAATAATGTCGTTGGAATATTGATAAAATTAATTCCTCTTTTAAAAATATTAGAAATAAAACCGGTTAAATCTCCCGTAATTCCACCACCAATACCAATTATCAAATCAGAACGATTAAAATTTCTTGAAAGCAATTTATTTAAATAAAAATCAACTTTTTTAAGTGACTTATTTTTTTCACTCGCGGTAAAAGGCATTATTAAAAGATCATAATTCTTTAATCTGTTTCTTAGTATTTTTTTAAACTTAATTGGGACATTTGAGTCAATTATTATAGCTATTTTTTTTGTTCTCGGACAAAGAGCTTTTATTTTTTTAGGTAAAAGAGTAAGTACATTACTACCAATTATTACTGAGTAATTGTTAATTATACTTTTAAATTTAATTTCCAGATTTTTCATATAATCTAAGTATTTTATCAACTATTTCATTAGAGGTTAGAAAGCTACATTTAATTCTGAAATCAGCTTCGTTGTAGGCTTTTTTTCTCTCTATATATAATTTTTCAATTGTATCATTAATATCTTTTTTATAAAGAAGGGGTCTTTTTTTTGTATTACGCAATCTTTTAACTAACAAATCTAGATTAACATCTAACCAAAAGCTAACAGAAGTCTTTTTAGATAAAGTTCTAATTGATTTATCCAAGAAAGCTCCACCACCTAAAGATATTACAGTTTTTTCTTTTTTAAGTTCTTGCAAAGACAATTTAGCTTCTATTTTTCTAAAATAATTTTCAGTTTTATCTCTAAAAATTAAATTTATTGATGTTCTTTCCTTAGCTTCAATTAGTTTATCTATGTCTATAAAATTATATTTAAGCCTTTTAGCCAAATTCTTACCGATAGTAGATTTACCCACTCCCATCATACCGGTCAAAGTAAGGTTTTTACACATTTCGGAAGCTTTTTGAATTTGATTTTTCATAAATATGTCTTATTTATTGAGTTTAAATTAAACCAAAAAGTATGCAACTTAAATACAACAGACAACCAGGCTTTGGAAGTACAATAATCAGAAATTTAATAAAGTTATTGTTAGCTGCAATAGTATTTATAATTGTAATTTTTCTTGTGGAAAAAATAACTTTTCCAAGCCCAGAAAATAATTACGAAATTGACGTTACAAATGAAATTAAAAAGCTGTAATTATATTTATTGCTTACTATTCGTGCTTTTTTATTTCACTTCTTTAAATAGTGAAGAAAAGATCGATATTTGGAAAGATAATAAAGATAAACAATTAATAGAAAATAAATTACCAAAAAATAAAGAAGACTCACAGAAGTTAAATCTAAAATCAATTAAAACAATTGAATTAAATCAAAATATTAAAATAGAAAATCAAACTCAAGAAGAAAATAATAAAGAGAATAAAGTGTATGGTATATACGATCCAGCAGAAAATGATTTTAACTTAAATATGTGGTCTTCAACTAAAGCAACGGATGTTGAAGCTAGTTTGAAAAGAATCGAAAAAATTAAACTTTCTAAAACTGCAAATCAAATTCTTGAAAGAATTTTATTATCTTTCTCGTACGCCCCTGAAGGCATGAGTGTAGAAAAGTTTGCTGATTTAAAAATTAATTGGTTAATAAAAAATCAACAATCAAATTTAATTGAAAGTTTTTTGAAACAAAATGAAGAATTTAAAAGTAAAAGTAGGGCAGTTCAATATCTCGTTGATGAGAATATTGCTCAAGGTAATATAAAAGAAGGCTGTGATAAAATTAAATTTATCGATAAAAAGATAAAAGACTCTTATTTAGAAAAATTTAAAATTTACTGCTTAGTATTCGACAATAAAAAATCTGAAGCACTATTATTACTAGATCTCTTACGAGAACAAGAAAATTCTGACAAATTTTATGATGATAAAATAAATTTTCTTTTAGGTTTAACAAATAAAACTACAAATAAAATTAATGAAAAAAACTTATTAAATTTTTATCTTTCAAGTATAACAATTAAAGATTTTAACTTTAAACCAAATTCAAATACAAAAGAGGAGATTTGGAGATATTTAAATGCCTCAAATTTAATAAAATTAGAAGACGCATCTGATAAAGAAAGACTAAAAGAATTAGAACTAGCTGCCAATGAAGGACAAGTGGATAGAAATACAATTTTTAAAATTTATGAACAAATTACTTATAATCTAAATGAACTAGTTAACGCAAAAACAAGATACCGTTCTATAACAGCAGGTGAAGCAAGACCATTAATTTATCAAAAATATTTATTGTCCGAAGACAATGACTCTAAAATAGAATATCTACTAATACTTGAAGAGCTTTTTAAAAAAGAAAATCTTCAAAACCTTTACTCAAAATTTCTAAGTGAAAAGATTGAAGAAATTGGAGTTGAAAATCTTTCTGAGAAATATCAAGAAATAGCTAAAAGTCGAATAATTAGTGAAGATGAATTTTTATTAGGCAAAATAAAGTATAATGACAAAGTTCTTCATCAGTCAAAAATTATTAAGTACTATGTGGGGGAAGAAAATAAAAAGAAAGTCCAAAAAGATATTGATAAAATTTTTAAAAAGATAAGCAAAAATAGAAAATATTTTTATTCAGCTAAGGATTTGGCTTTAGCAGACACTCTTATTAGTGATGGTTTTGTACTGCCTTCAAATTTTGATTACAAAAAGTTATCTAAACAATATGTTATACCTAATAACTTATTACAATTAATTGATAATGACCAAAATGCATTTTTAGGTTTAAAAATTGTTGAAATTATAGGAGAAGATGAACCACATCAGCTAGATCCTGAAACCATATACTTTATTACCAATCTTTTAAATAGAATGAATTTGAAACAAATCAGAAATATAGTTTTTAATTCTGCCCTACCATTGAGAGCTTAATTATAATATATTCACGTTATGGCAATTAGAAAAATTTTAACTGAGCCTGATCCATTTTTAAGGCAAAAATCTACAAATGTGGAAGAGGTAAATGATGAAATACGTATATTAATGAACGATATGCTGGAGACTATGTATCATGCACCGGGAATTGGCCTTGCTGCGATACAAGTAGGTATTCCAAAAAGGGTTATAGTTATTGATTTGAGTCGTGCAGAAGAGGAAAAAAAACCTTTATATTTTATAAACCCAGAGATTATTACTAACTCAGATAATAATGCAGCTTATGAAGAAGGGTGTCTTTCAGTTCCAGGTCAATTTGCTGAAATAAGTAGACCTGATAAATGTAAAGTAAAATATTTAGATTATAATGGAAATGCAAAAATTTTAGAAGCCCAAGGTTTATTAGCAACTTGTTTGCAGCACGAAATAGACCATTTAGAAGGAATTTTATTTATTGATTATCTATCTAAACTTAAAAAAGGCATGATAATCAAAAAACTTTCTAAACAGAAAAAATCTTTAGAGAGAATAGTTGTTTAACATTAATGCAAAAAAAAATTATTTTTATGGGAACTCCAACTTTTTCAGTTCCTATTCTAAAATCTTTATTTAAATCTAATTATCTAATTGAAGCAGTATACACTCAACCGCCAAAAAAAAAATCTCGGGGACAAAAGATTATAAAATCTCCTGTTCATTTAGTTTCAAACGAGCTCAAAATTCCAGTAAGACATCCAAAAAAATTAAACAATGAAGAAGAATTTAATTTTATTAAAAATGCAAATATAAAATATGTGATTGTAGTTGCTTACGGTCAAATTATTTCAGAAAAAATATTAAATATGCCTGGTGTAATTTTTCTCAATATTCATGCCTCCTTATTACCCAAATGGAGGGGAGCAGCTCCTATTCAGCGATCTATTATTGAAATGGAAAAGTTTACTGGTATCTCAATAATGAAAATTGAGCCTAAACTTGATGCTGGCCCGTATATGCTACAAGAGACTGTCAAAATTGAAATAGACGATAACTTTGATACCCTTAGTAAAAAATTGTCAATTATAGGTTCAAAAATAATATTAAAATCGTTAGAAATATTAGACAATAAAAAAGCTAATTTCATTGAACAAGATAACAAAAGAGCAACTTACGCAAAAAAAATTAAAAAAAAGGAAGCAGAAATAAATTGGAATGTTCCAGCAAAAAATTTAGTTTCAAAAATTAATGGTCTAAATCCTAATCCAGGTGCATGGTTTAAGCACCACAAAACCAGAATTAAAATTATTAAAGCAATAGAGGTTAAAAAAAAAGGAAGAATAGGGGAAGTCTTAGATGAGAATCTAACCATCGGTTGTAAAGAAAATTCAATTAAGATTTTATCTATACAAAAAGAAGGAAAAAATATATTGGAAACAGCAAACTTTCTTACAGGTTATAAAATTAAAAAAGGTGAAATGCTGTTTTAATGTATAATTATCAAATAATAATTGAGTATATAGGTTCTAAATACGTTGGGTGGCAAATACAAAAAAATGGCACCTCAATCCAATCATTAATTGAAACTGCGCTTAAAAAAACTTTAAAACGTAAAATAAAGATTAATGGATCAGGTAGAACAGATGCTGGTGTAAATGCTTTGGGACAAAGTGCTAATTTTTTACTCAACACTGAAATAATAGATCAATTTAAGTTTATAAATACCGTAAATTATTTTCTTAAACATACTTCAATTTCAATTATTAACTTAAAAAAAAAAAATAAAGATTTTCATGCTCGACATAGCGCAAAAAGAAGATCTTATGAATACATAATTATAAACAGGATAGGTAGTTTAGCAGTTAATAAAAATAGATCTTGGTTAATAAAAAAAAAATTAGATTTTAAAAAAATTAAAAAGGCTATAAATTATTTTTACGGGACTCATAATTTTTCTGCATTTAGATCTTCATCATGTTCAGCAAAAAGCCCAATAAAAAAAATTACTAAAGCAAGTGTTAAAAAAATTGCAGAAAAAATAGTTATAACTTTTGAGTCAAAATCTTTTCTACAGAAACAAGTGAGATCTATGGTTGGTTGCCTAAAATATGTAGGGGAAAATAAATGGAAACCTGAAAAAATTAAACTTGTAATTAAATCAAAAAAAAGAAAATTATGTGCACCACCAGCTCCAGCAGAAGGCCTTTATCTTAAAAAAGTTTTTTACTAAAATTTACTACTTTTAAATATTCTGAACAAACTTTTTTATCACTAAAATTTTTAATAAATTTTAAAGATTTTTTTGATAATTCAGTACTAAATTTTTTATTATTTTTTAGTTTAATAATACTTTTTAAAAGATGATTATTGTTTTCATATTTAATTACACTATTATTAAAATTTGATGAAACTTCACTGCTACAAATAACAGGAAGACCGTAGGACATATATGTTAAAACCTTACCTTGAATTCCAGTAGCTATTTTTAAATTAGCTAGTCCACAAAAAGAATTTTTTAAATATTTTTTTATATTTTTTTTTCTTCCCAAAAAAATGGCATTTTTTTGAAAAGAAAATAAGAATTTATCAATTTTATTTACGTTGCCAATTATATAGAATTTTACATTTGGAATTTTATTTTTTACTAATGGTAAAATATTTTTTATAAAGTCTTTAACTGCAAGTAAATTGGGCAAATATCCAAGATTGCCAATAAATAATATGTTATTGTTATTTTTTGAAAATAAAAATTTATTTTTTATAGACTTAATTGAAATCTTCATATTAAAAATTTTTTTTCTAAAAGCTTTAGGCACCATATTTACTTCGTTTTTTGAAAACATTATGATTTTATCAAATTTTTTGAAAATCCTTTTCTCTATTTTAGTAATTAAAAAACTTTCAAGTAGATATATGTATTTAAATGGATTGAGTATTTTAAGATTATAAAAAGTTTGAAGATAATTTTTAGAATATAAGTCTCCCATCTCCATAATTAATTCCCCCTTATAATTTTTAGGAAGATATTGACTAGATCGAATGTGATAAAAATATAGTAAGTCATAATTTTTTGCATTTTTTTTTATGTACTTCTTCATTCGTGCCGAAAAAAACAATCCAAATTGCAATGGGCTCCCCATTAAAAAAGATAACAAAATATTTAGTATCTTTTGAAAAAAATTTGGTTGATTAAAAAATATTATATTTTTAGAATTTGATCTTTTTCCCCCTAAAGTAACAATATCTACTTTATGTTTTTTTTTTAAGAAATTTATAATTTTTAAAGATCCAATTACATCCCCAGAGAACCTCCCTGAAAATGGGTTTCTCGTTGAGATGAAAAGTATTTTTTTCATTTTTTTTTATTTTTTTTGATTCTCCATCTAGAGCCTTGCCTAACTATATAGCCACAGCAGTTTTTTGATTTACATTTGCAAGGAAATTGTTTGTAATCTTCGTCAAAGCTAAACCCATAATCGTAGGATAATTCTTCACCTTTTTTTATTTTTCTTAAAGCAAAGATCCATAATTTTAAACCTTTGCCATCGACTTCGCAGTTTGGTTCGCACGAGTGATTTATTAGTCTTGCTGTATTATATTTAAAGTCTCCATCTAAATCGTACCTACTATTAAGATTAAATAGATAAATAGCTTTATCATTATCGTATTTAGGATTTCTCTCCGTTTCTTTTTTTGTGATAATTTTTCCCTTATAATAAATAATTTTTGTTCCCGCCTTTATATCTCTGGCCGCATAAACACCTTGATTATCTATTTTAGATTTTTTTACTTTATAGAGCTTCACTTGAAGTAATCCTCTAAGATGTTTCTGTATATCTTTGTAAGTTTTTTTAAATCAGAAAGTGAAACACACTCATCAACTTTATGCATTGTTTTATTAACTAAACCAAATTCAAGGCAAGGAGCAATTTTTCTAATAAATCTTGCATCAGAAGTTCCACCTGTTGTAGAAAATTTAGGTGTTATTTTTGTTATTTTTTTAATAATTTTTTTTGCCATGAAAATAGTTTTCTCGGGTTTTGTAAGAAAAGAATCACCATTTGCTATAAATTTTATTTTAAATTTACACTTATTAGATTTACAGATATTTTTTACCACTGAAATAATTTTTTTCTTTAGGGTATTAGCATTATGAAAATTGTTATATCTGACATTAAATTGAGCATTAGCTCTAGCAGGTATTACATTATGAGCTTTATTGTCTACATTAATAGATGTAAATTCAAGGTTTGATGGTTGAAAATTTTTATTTCCTTTATCAAGTTTTTTTTCTTTAAGTTTTTTACAAATACCAATCAATGTATTTATTGGGTTATTCGATAAATGAGGATAAGCAATATGCCCTTGTGTCCCTAAAATTTCTATTTTTCCAGACAAGCTTCCTCTTCTTCCAATTTTAATCATTTCACCAAGTTTATTTGGATTTGTAGGCTCACCTACAATACAGAAATCTATTTTTTCTTTTCTTTTTTTTAAGTAATCAACTACCTTTTTAGTGCCATTAATTGCAAAACCCTCTTCATCACCAGTTATCAAAAAACTGATCGAACCATTAAATTTTCCTTTTTTTAAGAATTTATTTACAGCTGAAACAAAACAAGCAATAGAGCTTTTCATATCATTAGCACCTCTACCTATTAAATGGTTATTTTTAATTGAAGGCTTAAAGGGATTGACCGTCCAATCTTTAACATTTCCTGGAGGAACTACATCAGTATGACCCGCATAGCATAAATTAGGACTCTTTTTACCAAGCCTTGCATACAAATTTTTAATTGGTTTACTTTTTTTATCTTTGAATTCTAAAATTTTGCATGTGAATCCAAGTGATCTTAATTGTTTACTTAAAAAATTAATAGCACCAGCGTCCCTAGGTGTAATACTAGGAAATTTTATTAGATCTTTAGCTAATTTTAATTCATTAATGCTAGCCATTAGTCTCGTAATAAATCGTTAATTGAAGTTTTGCTTCTAGTTTTTGAGTCAACTTTTTTTACTATCACTGCACAGTATAGTGAAGGGCCATCGGGATTAGATTTATTAGGCAAGCTTCCGGGCACCACTACCGAGTAAGCTGGAACTTTTCCATAAGTTATTTTTCCCGAAGAACGATCAATAATTTTTGTAGATGCCCCGATGTAAACACCCATTGAGATTACAGCACCTTCTTCTACTAAAACTCCTTCAGCTATTTCGGAACGAGCTCCAACAAAACAATTATCTTCAATAATTACTGGACCAGCTTGTAACGGCTCAAGAACTCCACCTATTCCAGCTCCCCCAGAGATATGACAATTTTTTCCAACCTGCGCACATGAACCAACCGATGCCCAAGTATCTATCATAGTGCCTTCATCTACGTATGCGCCAAGATTTACAAAACAGGGCATAAGAACAGCATTTTTTGCAATGTAAGATCCTTTTCTCACTACTCCATTAGGAACATGTCGATATCCAGCATTTTTCCAATCTTCTTCTTTCCAATTAACAGATTTTCCTGGAACTTTGTCATACCAAGAAGTGTAAGGCCCTCTAAGTATTTCCATTTTATTTATTTTAAAACTTAAGAGTATTGCCTTTTTAACCCACTGATTAACTATCCAGGCGCCATCTTTTTTTTCAGCTACTCTAATTTTTCCTTGATCAGTTAACTCTATAGTTTCTTTTATTGCTTCAATAATTAATTTATCAGAATTAACATTTATTTTTTCTTTAATATCAAAAGCTTCATTAATTATTTTTTCAAATTTATCTAAATTCATTTATCTCCTTTAAAAAGTTTGCCAAATTTTTTGTTTTATAATTAATAAATTCTGAATCTGAGTATTTGGCAGCCCAAGGTTCATCATTTTCTATCCAAACTGTTTTCATGCCTAATTCGTGTGCTGGTTTTAAATTTCTTGCAATATCTTCAAAGAATATACAATATTGTGGCTCTATTTTGAAATTTTCTATAATTTTTTCATAAGGTTGCTTAGATGGTTTGGGAATAAAATCAGAGTCAACAATGTCAAAAACTCCATCAAAAAGCTTTTCAATGCCAATCCTTTTTGTAACATTTGCTGCGTGTGCTTTTGACCCATTAGTAAATATGATTTTTTTACCATTTAATTTTGAAATCTCTTTCTCTAAAGGCTCATTTTTTTTTAAAAATTCTAAATCAACATCATGAACAAATTCTAAAAATTCATTTGCATCTATTTTATGATTTTTAATCATACCGTTCAAAGTTGTATTATATTCATGAAAATAATTTTTTTGTATTTTTTTTGCCTCTTCTTGACTTACTTTTAGTTTTTCAGAAATAAATTTTGACATCTTTTTGTCTACTTGGTCAAAAACTTTTGTATCACCTGAATATAAAGTATTATCTAGATCAAATAACCAATATTTAATATTTTTTAATTCTTTTTTCATCTTATCAAGGTTCCAGCACCAGCATCTGAAAATATTTCATTTAAAATTGAATGTTGTTTCCTTCCATCCATTATAACAACACCTCTTACTCCATTATTTACTGAATCTAGACAGGTATTAATTTTAGGTATCATCCCGCCAGTAATAGTTTTATCTTTTATCATTTCTAATACTTTTGAAGAAGAAATTTCTGATATTAGTTTTTTTTCTTTATTTAAAACGCCCTCAACATTAGTCATTAGAAGCAATCTTCTAGATTTTAAAGATTTAGCTATTGCTCCCGCAGCTGTGTCACCGTTAATGTTATAAGCTTGATTGTTTTTTCCCAGCCCTAGGGGAGCGACAACAGGTATTTGATTATTCTTTATTAACATATTTATTATACTGTTATTAATTTTTTCTGGAATGCCAACAAATCCAAGTTCTTTATTTTCAGGAGATACATTAATAATATTTTTATTTTTTGTATTTATTGATACAGCTTTTGAACCTTTTTTATTTAAAGAATTTACAATATCATTATTAAAATCAATTAAAACTTTCTCAACTATATTAATAATTTTTTTATCAGTAACTCTTAAACCATTAATAAATTTAGTTGGGATATTTGATTTTTCAAGCTCTCTTTTAATTCTTGGACCTCCTCCATGTACCACAACTATAGAAAGACCAAACTTATTTAAAATACCGATATCCTCAATAAAGTCATCGAAAATGCTTCTATCAATTAAAACATTGCCTCCATACTTAATTACAATCGTTTCATCTTTATATTTTTCAACGTACTTATTTATATTCTTTAAATCTGGAGCAGATGATGGCCAAAATTTTTTGATTTCTTCTAAAGAAATATTCACAGACATCTAATTAGTCTTAACAGTGGTATTTTTATTAATCACCCATTGTTGGGCAATTGTTAAAATATTATTTACAGTCCAGTAGACAACTAGTCCTGATGGAAATGAAGCTAAAATTATTGTTAAAAAGAGAGGAAAGAACGCAAAAATTTTTGCTTGTATAGGATCTGTTGGAGCAGGATTTAATTTTTGTTGTACCCACATTGATGCACCCATTAAAATTGGCCAAATTCCAATAATCATAAAGCTTGGTGGATCCCAAGGAATTAATCCAAATAAATTAAAGATAGAAGTAGGATCCGCTGCTGATAAATCTTTGACCCAACCAAAGAATGGTTGATGTCTCATTTCTAGAGAAATAAATAGCATTTTATAAATGGCAAAAAAGAAAGGTATTTGTATCAATACAGGCAAACAGCCTGATGCAGGATTAATCTTTTCCTTTCTGTATAAAGCCATCATTTCTTGTTGTAACTTTACTTTATCATCTTTATGAAGCTCCTTAAGCCTTGTCATTTCGGGTGTAACGGCCTTCATTTTAGCCATGGACCTAAATGAAAAGTTTGCGAGTGGGAAGAATAACGCTCTAATAGCTAAAGTTATTAAAACAATAGCGATTCCGAAGTTTCCAGATAATTTAAACAAATAATCAATTATAAAAAATAAAGGTTTTGTAAAAAAATAAAACCAACCCCAATCGATAACTAGATCCAATTTATTTATATTTTGTGCCTCTGCATAAGTATCAATAGTATTCACTTCTTTTGCGGCTACAAATAATCTGAAATTATTAGACCCGCTCGATGAAGAGCTAATTTTTACAGAGTCATTGATTATATAATTTGCTTTAAAAGATTCATTATATTGAAAAGTTGACTTAAAGTTTTTCCCTTTTTCAGGTACCAAAACAGTCATCCAATATTTATCTGTAATTCCTAACCAGCCTTCATTTGTTTCTCTAACAATTTTTTTATCCTCAATATCATCATAATCATCCTCTTGTAATTCATCATCAAAAACACCAATGAAACCCTCGTGAGATATATAAAAATTTTGAATATTGTCTGGAATTTTATTTCTTGTAATTTGGGCATAAGGATAAAGTTCTATATCTTTAGAGGAATTATTTTGAACTTCTTGACTTATTTTAAATAGAAACTTTTCATCAAGTTCAATTTTTTTTTTGAAAATCACTCCTTCATTGTTATCCCATTTAATGATTATTGGAGATTGACTAGTTAAAGTTTTATTTCCTTCAGCTTGCCACTTGGATTTTTTTGTTGGTACTTTAATATTATTACCAATGCTCGCCCATCCTGACTCAACATAGAATCCATTCTCTGACTGTGAAGGATTTAAGAACTCAATATTTTTTTCACCATCAACTTTTTGCTTGTGATTTTTAAATGAAATATCATCTATTAATCCACCATCTAAAGAAATTGATCCGACAATATTATCATTCTCAATTTTAATTCTATTTGATTTAGCAATAGAGTCTTTTCTTGAAATTTTTTTCTCAACACCAATTTGATTGATCGAAGGAACTTGATCCGCACTTGGTTTAATTGAATTTTCTGTTTTTTGCTGTATCTGATTATTTGTTTTTAAATTTTGGCTATCCTTTTTAGGTGTTTCAAAAAAAGCACCCCAAAAAAGTAGAACAGACATCGACAGGGCGATAGCTACAAATACATTTTTATTGTCCATTTAAATTTACTCTTTTTAGTTCACTTTTTTTAGGTACAAAATGTAAGCTCGACCCGCCTCCTAATAATTTAATAGGATGACAGCTTAAAATTCTTTTCACCCCCATAAAGGAACCTTTCAGTAGTCCATATTTTTTTAGTGAGTCTATATAGTAGTCAGAACAAGTTGTTAGATATCTACAATTATTTCCCAGCAATGGAGAAAATATATATTTATAGATTTTGATAAGATAAATCTTAAATCTAATAAGTAATTTCATTATTTAAACTTTTATTTTGTAAAAACTTTTTTCCATCAAAGGCATTAATATATTTTGTTTTTGCATATAAGCATTTGATTTACCGAAAACTATATAAGTATAATCCTTGTTAATTGCACCTCTTTTTTTAAGTAATTTTTGCACAATTGCTTTTAATTTTCTTCTTATTTTGTTTCTTTTAACAGCATTTCCAATTTTTTTTTTCATTACAAAACTAATTAGTAAATCTGTTTTATATTTTGGTTTATAAAAGTTTTTTGTGGCAAAAATTGAAAAGAAATCTGTATGTATTTTTTTTTCTTTTAACGCTTTTTTGAATTGGCTGCTTTTTTTTAAACTCTCAAGCTTGACCATTTTATAGTTATGTTGAAATAGTCTTTCGGCCTTTAGCTCTTCTTCTGGCAATAAGCTGTCTACCAGTCTTAGTTGCCATTCTAGCTCTAAAACCATGCCTTCTTTTTCTTACTAAATTGCTTGGTTGATAAGTTCTTTTCATAAATATTTAAAGGTATATATTTTAAATGTTGTCTATTGTACAGGTAAATTATGAGTAAAAATTTCAAAATATTTTTAGGTTTTATTTATTTGCTTATACTTGCTGTATTTCTTTATTTAATTTTTTCAAATATTCAAATTAATAGATTAGACGATTTTACCTACTACAAGAAATTGCAGTTAGGTTTTGATAGCTTTATAACTAGTAATCTTTTAATTAATATAACTTACTTTTTTATATTTGCTACTATTTGGGTTGCCTTACTAGGATTTGGAGCGCCAATTTTAATCATTTCAGGAATTTTATTTGGCAAATGGGTTGGCACACTTGTATCACTTTTATCAATGACGTTGGGAGCATTAGCGTTGTATTCAATAGCTAATTTTTTTTTAGCAATATTGTTAAAAATATTCTTAAAAAAAAATTTCAAAAACATATCCAACTATTTCAAAAAAATGAGTTTTATTATTTTTTCATCTTTAGATTTGCAGGTGGTTTAGGAGTGCCTTTTTCTCTACAAAATGTCCTTCCAGTTTTATTTAATATGAAAAAAATTAATTATTTTTTTTCAAGCCTCTTAGGATTTGTTCCTGGATTTTTTGTTTTTAACACAGTTGGAGCAGGTTTAAGTGCTTATATTGAAAAAGCTGAAAATTTCAGCTTCTTAGAATTAGTCTCAACATCGGAGATTTACTTTCCTATTTTGATGTTTGTTGTTCTAATGATTCTATCCTTAATAATAAAAAAAAAATTTTTTAAAAATGTCAATTAATCAAAATAAATTAGCTAACGATCCAAGCCCATATTTACAACAACATAAAGATAATCCTGTAAATTGGCAGATATGGTCAAAAGAAATTTTAGACAC